>Ga0182740_1000233_pt1 | contig 87544 bp, 92 predicted proteins | sample eDN5th37CKraftBY_FD_128872 | JGI IMG/M metagenome (GOLD analysis project Ga0182740, IMG submission 128872) | Enriched backyard soil microbial communities from Emeryville, California, USA - eDNA 5th pass 37_C Kraft BY (version 2) (version 2) | ecosystem: Environmental > Terrestrial > Soil >...
GCCGCTGCTATAGGCCCGGCCTCGTCAGGCGAAAGCCCGACTGCTCCCCGATAGCTCAGCGGTAGAGCTCTCGACTGTTAATCGAGCGGCCGTTGGTTCGAATCCAACTCGGGGAGCCACTATCGCCATCAAATTGGCTCAAATCTCCCGCTATTACCCCTTGATCTGACGGGTTTGCCAAAATTGTTTGCCAAACCTGAAGCGTCCGCCATCGGTATCTGCCATCGTCGCGCGGTTCCGCTGTGGCTGCCTAGGTAGGCGACCACCGAGCCTGATCGGTCGCCCGTATCGGGAATCGCCTTCCACCATCCTCGCGCTTGATTCGGCCGCTATCCGTCAGTGCCGGATTGTCGCCAGCGCGCCGCCGTCCACGCCCCACGCCGCGCCATTGACGAACGATGCCCGGTCGGACAGCAGGAACGCGACGACCTCGCCGATCTCGGCTGGCTGGGCAATGCGATCCATCGTGGCGACCTTGCCGAGGGCGCGCTGCCCTTCCTCCACGCCGCCCGGGAACATCTGCACCAGCATGGCATTGAGCAGCGGCGTCTCGACCACGCCGGGCATCACGCAATTGACGCGGACCCCCTGCCCGCCATGCTCGCTCGCCGCCGTCCGTGTGAGGCCAACCACGCCGTGCTTGGTGGCATTGTAGGCGCACGCCCCGGCCAGCCCACGCTCGCTGGCGATGGAAGCGGTATTGACGATGGCGCCGCCCCCCTGCCCCAGCATCACGGGCAGAGTGAAGCGCAGCCCAAGAAACATCGAGCGCAAGTTGATGCGGATGATTCGGTCAAACTCGGCGATGTCATACTCAGCCGTCGGCGCCAGCTTGCCTTCTGTTCCAGCGTTGTTGTGCAGTCCATCGACCCGACCGAATCGCGCCAGCGTGGCATCGACATAGCGCTGCACGTCGGCTTCCGACGAGCAATCGGCTTCCACCGCCTCGACCTGCGCGCCCGCCGCCGCAAGCTCCGCCGCCTTCGCCCGCAGCGCCTCGCCATTGATGTCGACCAATGTCAGCCGCGCGCCCTCACGCGCCAATATCTGCGCGGTGGCAAAACCGATCGCCCCCGCTCCGCCGGTAACGATCACCGCCTTCTCCGGAAGCATGGTCATTTGCCCGTCTCCTTCGCTTTGCGGAACGGCAGCGTGAGCAGAAACAGGATCAGTGAGGGCGTCAGCAGCTTAAGCGCCGCGCGCGCCTCCTCCGGGCGCAGCCGTGCGTTCATCGGCATGGTCCCGAACGCCTTGCCCTTGAGGACCAGCTCGTTCCCCTTCCGCTCGATCTTGCTGATCGTCATCAGCTCGCCGCCATCGGCCGAATGGATCTTCATGAGACGCGCACATCCTCGAAATCGATGTCGAGATCCTCGAGCATCACCTGTGCGGTCGCACGGCCTGCGCCGAACACGCCGCCGCCCGGATGCTGGAACGGCCCCACCAGATACAGGCGTTCGACGCCCGGCACGCGATACTGGCCAAGTTCCGGGGTCGGGCGATGCGCGCCGGACTGATAGGTCGTCGTCGCAATGCCGTGCAGGTCGCCACGCATGAAACTGGGCGAGGTTCGCTCCATATCCACCGGCGAATCAATATGCGCTTGCAGGATGATGTCACGGATATTGGGGATGAAATCCGCCATGCGGCCGATCATCACATCGGCATAATCGGCTTTGGCTTCGTCCCAGCTGCGCCCGTCTGGTCGGTTATAGGGCACATAATCCCACGCATGGAGGATCGCCTTGCCCTCCGGCACGCGGCTGGAATCGAATTGCGAGAGCGAGCCGATGCCGATGAGCGGTGTGCGCACGAAGCCGCCATAGCGCAGATCGTCGAACGCGCGGCGCAGCGTCTCATAGCTGTCCGGCATCAGTTCGATCATCACCGCGTCCACGTCTGGCGCCTTGAACTGCAAGGGCGCGTCCAGCGCGGCATGGATGGTGATGCAGGCGGCGTCGGTGATCTGGGTGCGCAGCGCGTCCTGTGCGGCCTGCGGAGCCATCGCCGGCACCATGTCGGGTAGCAGATGCGGATGGATCGCGCCGATCACCGCATCGCGCGCGCTATGGCGCGTGCCGTCATCCAGCACCACGCCGGTCGCGCGGCCGCTCCCTGCCGTCACCTCGCGCACGGGCGCGCTGGCGATCACGGCACCGCCATGGTCCTCGATGCAGCGGATCAACGCTGCGGTGAGGCTGCCGCTGCCGCCCCGCGCCACGCCGAAGCCGAACTTCTCCAGGAAGCCGAGGAACACGTACATGCCGATGCCGGTCGCCTTCTCGTCGGGCGAGACGAGGTTCTCGCCGGCGACGCGGGCGAAGTGCATGCGCACCTCGTCGCTCTCGAACAACTCGCAGAGATGATCGTGGCTGCTCATCTGCATGACGCGCCAGAGTTCGCGGCCCTCATAGCTCGAATCCAGCATGGCGTTGCCTGCGCCGACCGGCATGGGTGGCGTGTAGAGCGAGGCCTGGATCATCGGCAGCCACGCTGCCGCCTGCGCCGAAACCCTGCGGAACGCCTCGGCATCCCTTCGTGAGAATTGCGCGATGCTGGCCGCCGACTTCTCGCTATCGCGATAGAGCTTGAGCGTGCGGCCGTCCTCGAACACCGACATCATCGGAACCTCGGGGAAGAGATACTCCAAGCCATATTTCGATTTGAGTCCCAGCTCATCGTTCACGAGCATGGGATTGCCCTGGATGAAGATGTGGCTCATCGAATGCTGGTCGTGGCGGAAGCCCGGCAGGGTCAGTTCGCGCGTGACCACGCCGCCGCCGAACCACGCATTCCGTTCCAGCACCAGCACGCGCTTGCCCGCTACCGCCGCATAAGCGGCGGCAACCAGCCCATTATGGCCGGAGCCGATCGCGATGACGTCATAGTCGCTCATGGAAATTTCCTTAGATACAGGCGGATACGACGATATCCGAGAGTTTCTGGAAACGGGCGATATTGGCGGCCTGGGTCATCACCCCGGCGGTGAGGCAGGCAAAGCTTACGTCCAGCGCCGGATCGACCCAGAAAAGCGCGCTACCCGCGCCATAGTTGCCGAAGGTCTCCGGGCTGGTCAGCGTGCCGAGCTGGTGCGGGCCGATCTGGGTGCCCCGCACGTTGAAACCCAGCCCCATATAGGCCGGCATCTCCGCCCAGCCCGCGCGCAGATGGACCGTGCGGTAGAGCTCGTTGGGGAAATCCTTCGTCCACACTTGCCGCGCCATCTCGATGATGCGGGGCGAGAGGATGCGGACGCCGTCCAGTTCCCCGCCGCGCCGCAGCATCTCGGCAAAGCGCGAGAGATCGGGCACGGTTGAGGCGCAACCGACATGCGGCGCCTCCACGTCCGGATCCTCGAACAGCGCATGGTCGCCGGGGATCGTACGTGAAAGGTGCTTGATCGGCACGGTGCCGCGCATGTCGGGCCGCACGTGGCGCGCGTTGAGGTCCGCGCGCAGGCCCATGCTGGTGTCGTGCATGCCCAGCGGCTCAAACAGATCCTCGCGCAGAATATCGCGGTAGCGCCGGCCCTTGGGATCGGTGCGGCGCAGCGCCTCGCCCATCAGTACATGGTTGGCGAGGGGGGAATAGTCGCAGCGTGTGCCCGGCTCGACCACGCCGTGGACATTCTCGATCACCGCCTCGAACAGCTCGTCCAGTCGGTCCAGATACATGCCCGGCTTGGGCATCCACACGCCGGGCAGGCCGGAGGTGTGGGAGAGCAAGTGGAAGAAGGTCGCGCGGTTGCGCGGTTCGCCGGAAAACTCTGGCAACACGTCTGAGACCCGCGTGGTCAGCGCGAACCGACCCTGCTCGATGGCCCGCAGGATCAGAATGTTGGTGAACGCCTTGCTCGTCGAAAAGATGGAGAAGACGTTGTCCATCGCCAACGGGGTCTTCCCCTCCCCGTCCGCGAAGCCGATCGCTTCGTCAAAGCCGACCACACCGTGGCGAGCGACCCGCAGCACCGCGCCATAATAAGCGCCCGCCGCCACATCGGCCGCGATCACGGCTTTGAGGTGGTTGAGCCTGTCCTGCCAGAAACCGCTCATCGTCTTTCTCCCGTTCAGCCGGCGGCGATGATGCCGCCGTCGATGGCCAGCATCGCGCCGTTGATGAACTCCGCCTCGTCGCCGAGCAGGAATGCGACCGCCTTTGAGACATCGTCCGGCCGGCCATTGCGGCGCAGCGGAATATTCTTTGCGCGCCGTTCATAGTCCTCGGCGCTGACGAAGCCGGCGGTCGCTGGTGTCGGCACCGAGCCGGGGGCGATGGCGTTCACACGGATGCCGCGCGGGCCAAGCTCGCCGGCCAGCACGTTGGTCAGCGCCGCCACCGCGCCCTTGATGGCGGTATAGGCGCCCGTATTCGGCCGGCCGCGATAGGCAACGGGCGAGGAATAATTGATGATGTGGCCGATGGGCGCGTTCGGGTCACGATGTTCCAGAAACGCCTGCACGCCCCAGAACACCGCCTTGAGGCCGCTGGCGATCATCCGGTCCAGCGTCTCCTCCGTCACCTTCTCGATCGGCTCATAGACCAGATAGGAGGCGTTGTTGATCAGCGCATCCACCGGGCCGTGATCGCGAGCGAAGGCAGCCATCACGTCATGGAAGACCTGCCGGCTGCCGAGATCGCCGCCATAGGCCGCAGCCTTGCCGCCCGCTGCGCTGATCCGCGCGACGACGGCCTGGGCGCTCGCCTCGTTGAGATCGCACACCGCCACCACCGCGCCGAGGCTGGCCAGATGCTCGGCAATCGCCTCGCCCAGCCCCCGGCCCGCGCCGGAGATGAGAACCTTCTTGCCCGCAAGCCCGCTCATAGGCCGAACAGCCGCGCGACATAGTGGCTGTCCATATATTCATGGAGCGAGCCGATCTTGCCGTTGTTCATGCGGAACACCCAGCTGTAGCGGTTGTAATATTCCCGCCCATCCCGGAGCTTGCCGTCGCTATAGCTTTCCACCGCGACATAATCGCCATCGGAGAAAATGGTCCGCGGATGAACCTTGGGATCGCCCGATGCGAACATGCCGCGCACCGGGCCCAGGAACTCGTCGATGATCGCGTCGCCCTTATAGGCGCCCGCACCGGGAATATCCTTCACCATCGGTTCCCAGACGCTGTTTTCGTCGAGAAAGGGGCGCAGCTTTTCGAGATCGCCCGTGCTGAGGGCTTCAAAGAAGTCCAGCGCGAGCTGCTCATTGGCGTTCTTGGCCTTTACCGTCATCGGGGCGCTCCTGTTTCTTCGATGGTGGGAACGGGGAGCACCGGCACATGGCCACCCTGATAGAGAGCGACGTTGCCGGTGCGGGATTTGAACTTCCAGCCGGCGTCGGTCTTGACGAAAATGTCGTCGAACGCGCCTATGAAGATGCCCTCGCCCTCACGCGGCCATTTCGCCTCGGGGTCGGGCGCGGACATCATCGTCACGTAGCTGTTACCGCGCGCCTGCGTGGGCGAGTCCACGGTGATGAGGATGTTGGTCATGACATGGCGGGTGAGGCGCGCCTTCCGGTCGCGGAAGATCGCGTGGACCTTGTCTTTGCCGTAGTAAGGATGCTCGGGGTCGAGCGGCCGGGCGAACACGCAATCCTCGACGAAAAGGTCGGCCAGCGCCTGATGGTCGAGGTCGTCATTATACTTGGCGAATTCGAGGACGAGCCGGGCGCAGGCCCTCTCGATCTCAGCTCTCTCTGCCTCGGTCATCCCCATCCTCCTCCTATTTTTGTTCGGCGTCGATCTCGGCCAGCGCCTCGTTGGCGACGCGGAAGCTGTCCACCGCTGCGGGGACGCCGCCGTAAATGGCGACCTGAAGCAGCACTTCGCGGATTTCCTCACGGCTCAGGCCGTTGTTGAGCGCACCGCGCACATGGGCCTTCAGCTCGTGCGAGCGATTGAGCACGGCAATCATCGCCAGATTGATGAGGCTGCGATCGCGCCGCGCCAGACCCTCCCGGCCCCAGACCTCGCCCCAGCAATATTGGGTGACGAGCTCTTGCAATGGCTGATTGAATGGGTTCGCGTTGGCGAGGGCGCGGTCGACATAGGCATCGCCCAGCACCGCCCGGCGAATCTCCAATCCCTTGTCGAACATGGCTTTATCCATTTGTTTATCCTTCAAATCGCGGAGTAGAGTGCGTCGATCAGGCGGCGGGCGCGCGGCCCGTTGTCGCCCACCGAATGAAGCTTGTTGCAGCAGTAAGAGAAGCCGATGCGCGCGTCGGGGTCACCGAAGCCGATCGAGCCGCCAATGCCGTGGTGGCCGAAGCTGCGCGGATTGGGGCCCATATAGACCGCCTCCGCCGTGTTCAGCAGGACACCGAGGGCCTGATGATAGGGCCGCTCCTGCATCAACTCGATCTGGTTGTGCTGCTCGGTAATCATCCGCTCGACACCCTCCTGCGAGAGCAATGTCACCGCGTTGATCGAAACCGGGCTAACCACCGAGCCGTAGATGCGCGCCACGCCGCGGGCGTTGCCGTGGCCGCTCCCGCTGGCAATCTCAACCTCGCGCCAGAGCGGCTTGTTGAGCGTGGTGTGCCAGGGCTCGTCCGGATTCTGGCGGAATGCGAGCGGACGCAGCCTCTCGCCGGTCCACGCCTCATCCTCTGGCATGTCCACGTCTTTCGCCGCGAACAGCCGCGCATTCATGTTCGGCATGATCTCCGCGACGCTCTCCTGCTCCTTCGCGCTCATGCCGCCGATCCAATATTCCGCTCCGAGCGGCCCGGTGATCTCCTGCCTGATGAACGGACCGACAGTGAGCCCCGTCACCCGCCGCATCACCTCGCCCAGCAGGAAGCCCTGATTGTGGACGTGGTAGGCCGCCCGCGTGCCCGGCTCCCACAGTGGCTCCTGCACTTCCAGCGCCCTTACATAGGCCTCCCGGTCGAACATGCCGCCCGGGTACATAGTGTCGTTGGTGAGGACGGGGATGGCGGCGCGGTGATCTAGCAGCCACCGGACCAGAATGCCTTCCTTGCCATTCTGTGCGAACTCCGGCCAGTAAGCCGCGACAGGTTGGTCAATATCAATCAGCCCGCGATCCACCAGCATGTTGAACGCGATGCCCGTAACGCCCTTGGCGACGCTCATCATGCAAACGGTTGTGTGTGCCTCCCACGGCGTGCTCATCGCGCCATCGCGATAGCCACCCCATAGGTCGACCACGGTCTTGCCATCCACGACCACGGAGCAGGCGGCGCCGACCTCGTCCTCCTGCCGGAAATTCTCGGTGAAGGCCTCGAGCAGCGGCGCGAACCGATCGTCCACCGCGCCTTCGATGCCATACCATTTACCGCGCGCGTTGATCTTCTCGCTGACGTTCACGCTGCTCTCCTCTCCCGGATATCCCGGTACGTTATGGGGGTTGCGGCAACCCGTCGCTTGGCCGGGGGCGAAGCGTGCTTGGCGGGGTGCGAAGCTGGCCTCATGCCGGCCGGTCCGGATCGAGCCCGGCATCAGCCTCGACCACCTTGGTCATGGCGGTGAAGTCGGCATCCTCGCCCACCTCGTCCAGCGTGCGACGCAGCAGGTCGCGAACGTGGGTACCGAGCGTCAGGTGGACGCCGAGCGCCTCCGCCTCATCCACGCACAGTCGCATGTCCTTGTAGCTGAGTGCGGCAGCGAAGCCGAAATCGAAGGTGCGCGGCAGCACCGAGCGCGGCCACTTATCTTTGGTCGCGGCGTTGACGCCGGTGGACTGGTTCAGCACATCGATCATTGTGGCAGGGTCGAGCCCCGCCTTGATGCCCATGGTCATGCCCTCAGCCGTCACCGCGATGGCGACCGCGCCGAGCAGATTGTTGACCAGCTTCATCGTCTGGCCGGCGCCGGGCGTCTCGCCCATGAAGAACGTCTTGCCGAAATGTTGGAGAATGGGCTCGACCTGCGGCCAGAGCGCTGCCGGGCCGCTCGCCATGAGCGAGAGGCGGCCTTCTTGCGCGCCTTTGATGCCGCCGGAGACGGGGGCATCAAAGCTTGCGATCCCACGCTGTGCGAGCCCATCGGCGAGGCGTTGGGCGAGCTGCGGGCCAGAGGTGGAGAGATCGACGGCGATCTTCGCCGCCTTGCCTTGCGCCACGCCGTCCGGGCCGAGCAGCACTTGTTCGACGATCTCCGGCATCGGCAGGCTGACCAGCACGATCTCAGCCGCATCCGCCACCGCCCGCGCACTGTCCGCCGCCTGTGCGCCCGCCTCGACCAGCCGGGTGACGGCGTCGGGCGACACATCGTGGACGATCACGGGCAACCCCGCCGCGCGCAGCCGCAGCGCCATGCCCGAGCCCATACGGCCCAAGCCGATAAAACCGATATTACTCAAACCACGTCTCCAATGGGGTGAAGCGGGGCCAGATCGACCCGCGCCACGTCCGGCGCGGCGCCCGGCGGAAAGGCGATCAGCACGAGCGGATCGTGCCCCGGAATGACGTGATCGAGCCCGCCCGCCAGCGCCAAAAGACGGCGGTGCGCGTCAAGGTAAGCGGGCACGTCTATGACGATAGGGAACGGCGTCTCGCGGACCAGATTGGCGTAGAGATGGCAGGCATCCGAGGCGAGCAGGACGGGCCCTCGCGCGGTGGCGACCTCCACCCCTTGCAGCCCGGCTGTGTGGCCGGCGAGCAGGCGCAGGGTGATGCCCGGCGCCAAGACCTCGTCGCCATCGTGAAAGACGAGGCGGTCACCGAACAGCAGATGCACCATCTCGGCGACCGGGCCGGCGTCGAAGGGTGCCCGCACCGTCTTGTGGAGCATGGCACGGCCGGTAGCGAAGGCCAGCTCATCATCCTGCACATGAAAGCGCGCATTGGGAAAGAGCGCGAGACTGCCGGCATGGTCGTAATGCAGGTGCGTTAGGATGACGTCCGCTATTTCCGCCGGGTCGATGCCGAGGGCGCGCAGTCCCGCCTCCACCGGGCGGATCATCGTGCGCCCCCGTCGCGCTGCCGCTTCGGCGCCGAAGCCGGTATCGACCAGCAGCGGCGCCATGCCGTCGCACTCAATCACCCACACGAAATAATCGAGAGGCATTGGCGCGGCATGATCGTCCCCACCGATGAAATTCTCCGCCGCCACCCGCTCGTGCCGGGCGTAGCGGATGGCGTGGATGCGGTGGGCCGGCGCGACCGTCATGCGAAGTGCAAGCGCACAGGCAGTTTCGCCGGGCCGTGGCCGACCGTGGTCATCCATGGCTCGATCGCGCCCGCCAATTCGATCCGGTCTAATTCGCGGACCAGCGCGCCGAGCAGAGCGTCCGCCTCCATATAGGCCAGCGTGCGGCCGACGCAGGCGTGGACGCCATAGCCGAAGCCGAGGCTATGCTTGAGATCGCGCCCGACCTTGTAGCGCTCCGGCTCGTCCCAGAAACGGGGATCGCGGTTGGCCGCCGCAAACATCAGGCCGACCCTCGTCCCGGCGGGCACGACCATGTCATCGATCGGCACGTCAACCGTCGTGATGCGCCCCGCCATGCGTGAGGGGCTGTCCCACCGCAAGCTCTCGTCGAAGGCGTTGCGGAGCAGCTTGGGGTTCTCCTTGACCTTCGCGAACTCCTCGGGAAATTCCGCCCAGGCACGCAGCGTGTTGGCCATGGTGATATAGGTGGTGTCCGCTCCGGCGGAGAGGATCGTCTGCAGGAGCAGCTTGGCCTCGGCGAGCGTGATCTTGCCCTCGTCGGCCGCCTTGAACATGAGCGCGCCGAACCCGTCGGGATTGAGTACATCCCGCTCGCACACCGCATTCAGCCAGGCAATGACCGGCCCGAAATCCTCCGCCATCGCTTCATGAAATAGCGCATTTTCCGGCCCCATCGTCGCCCAGACCATGTGCGAGAAGCCGTGCATGTGAGTGCGGTCGCCCGGCGGCAGGCCGAGCGCATCGGGGAAGACGGTGTAGACATATTTGCGTGTCACCTCCTCCACCGCGTCCAGCACCTCACCGTTGCGCTCTCGCAGCTGCGCGACATGCTGTTCGGCACCGGCGGTGAAGATGTCCCGCATGGACTCCAGCGTGCGAGGCGAGAGTGCGTCGCCCAGAACCCGGCGCACGCGGGTGTGCTCTGGCGGGTCATCGGTCAGCAGGATCTCTGGCCGCAGTGATTTGGGGTCGTGCCAGGGGCGCGACGTGGAGGAATAGCTCTTCCAATCCATCAGCCCGGCGGCGACGTGCTCGTGCCGGCCGATCATCACCACACCGTCTGCGAGGCGCACGGCCGGGGCGAACTCGCGCAGCGCGTCGTCGACATTGCGGGCATCGCGCACCGCCTCATGGGTGAAGATGTCGAGCGGATAGTCGGGGATCGGCCGTGTCATCAGCTTCCCTCCAGTCCAACGCCGAAGAAGCGCGTCCCATCCCCCTCGGTGCGGATCCAGCCGGCGGTCGGGTCCGCAAAGTGCGCGCCGATCACCAGCACGCCGCTATCCTTATATTTGTCGACGAAGCCGATCCGTGTGGCCCTCCCCGCCTGCGGGTCCATGTCGAATCGTGCCGGCCGGTGGGGGAGCGCCGTCTGGATCGGGTGGTGCATCAGGTCGCCGGTGATGACGCCTCGTTCACCCAGCGACTCGATGCAGAGGTGGATATGGCCCGGCGTATGGCCATGGCTTGGCTCCACCCAAAGCTCATCGCTGATGCGGTGATCGGTATCGATCAGGTCGGCAAGGCCGCGCGCCATGATCGGGTCCACCGAGTCGGCAAAGTGGCGCACATCGTGCAGCCCATGGTCTTCATGATTGCGCAGTTCGGTCCACGCGTCGAACTCCTTGCGGCCGAACAGATAGCGCGCGTTGGGAAAGGTCGGCGCCCATTGCGTGCCGTCCCAATAGGTATTCCACCCGACATGATCGAAATGCAGGTGGGTGCAGAGCACCACGTCGATATCCTCGGGCCTGAGGCCGAGCGAGCCGAGATCCTCCAGGAAGCTGGTGTTGAGATTGGTGAACACGTCGAAGGCGCGGTCGCGGCCGTTGCCGATGCAGGTATCCAGCATGACGTTCAGGGTCGGCGTCTGCACGACGAACCCCTGAAAGTTCATGATCTGCTCGCCCTCAGGCGTGGCGTAATGCGGATGGAGCCAGCGCATCGCGATCACCTCATCCGGCGTCGCATCGGCGATGGTCATGTTAATATGATCGCAGAATTTCCATACTTCGACGAGCCGGCTGACGGTGACGTCGCCAATCTCCCAGCTCCTGATATGTTCCTTCGCCATGTGCCTCTCCTCAGAGGTTTTCCACGTCTTTTAGCTTTTGCGTGCCACTGACTCCGGCGGCAGATCCGCGGGCGGCAGCGGCGCCCTCCCCAGCAGCTTGTCGGCGGCGCGTTCGCCCACCATCACCGCCGGCGCATTGGTGTTGCCGCCAATCAGCATCGGGAAGACCGAGGCGTCGGCCACGCGTAATCCTTCGATCCCGTGCACCTTGAGGTCGGGATCGACCACCGCATCCTTGTCCACCCCCATCTTGCAGGTGCCGCACGGGTGGTGGACAGTATAGCCGTTCTGGCGGATGAACGCCTTGATATCCTCGTCGCTCTGCACCGCTGGCCCCGGTGCCACCTCCGTACCGTGATATTTTGCGAAGGAGGGGGTGGCGAAGGCCCTGCGCGCGATCTTTACGGCGCGCACCAGCGGCTCGATATCCTCCTCCACCGCCAGCAATTGCGGGTCGATCAGCGGTGCCTCGCGCACGTCCGCCGAAGCAAGGCGGAGGGTGCCTCGGCTCTTAGGGTAAAGCGCGACCGGGCTGATCGCATAGCCATGGCCCACCGGCAGCGGCAACTTCGTGGTGAGGCGCTTGGCAGGCTGGAAGACGAACTGCACGTCCGGCTTGCTGAGGGACGGATCGGTGCGCAGGAACGCCACCGACTCGAACACGTTACCGGCCAGCGGCCCGGTGCGGTTGTAGAGATACTGCAGCACGTTCCACAGGCCGCGCGGCAACGCCTTAAGGCTGATGCCGTAAGAGGTGGCCACATCCGTCTCCATGTGAACCGGACAGGCGACATGGTCATGATAATTGCCCCCGACCCCCGGGAGGTCGTGCAGCACCTCAATACCGAGGTCGCGCAGATGCGCCGCCGGGCCGATGCCCGACGCCATCAGCACCTGCGGCGACTGCACCGCGCCAGCGCACAGCACGACCTCGGCGCGCGCGGTGATCACCCGGCCGTCGGTCAGCGTGACGCCGGTGGCGCGCTTGCCCTCCAGATTGATCCGCGCCGCCTGCGCCTGTGTCAGCACGGTGAGGTTCCGGCGCTTCTCGGCGGGGTGGAGCATCGAGCGGGCGGTTGACTCACGCCGGCCATCGCGGATCAGCCCCTGGCGAAAGCCGTAGCCTTCCGAATTGGGACCGTTGAAATCGTCGCAGCGCGGGAATTGCAGCGATGCCAGCGCATCCATGTAGTCATAATTGAGCTGGTTGGGGTTGCGGACCAGCTTGACGTTGACCGGCCCGCCTTTGCCGTGAAAGACGGAGGCGGGATAATCCTCATTATGCTCGTTTCGGGTAAAATAGGGCAGCACCTCGCGGTAGCTCCAACCTTTGGCTCCCATGTCCGCCCATGTATCGAAATCGGTCGGATGGCCGCGGAAATAGACCATGCCGTTGATCTGGCCCGAGCCGCCGATCACCTTGCCGCGCGGCACGCCGATGCGCCGGCCTGCCATGCCCGGCTGCGGCACCGTTTCAAACCGCCAGTTAATCGACCTGGTGCCAATCGCCGCCGCAACCCCCGCCGGAATATGGATGAACGGATGTGTATCGTTACCGCCCGCCTCCAACACGGCGACGGTCACGCTCTCGAGCTCGCTGAGCCGCGCCGCCAGCGCCGCCCCGGACGAGCCGGCACCGATGACGACATAATCAAACTCCAGATCGGCCATCGGCTTTCCTCTCCCTGGGAGGAAGCTTAGGAAGGGAGCGATGGGCTGGCTTGGCCGAGAACGAAACCGGGTTGAGCAGGCGCGAACCGTGGGCGCATCACATCGCCGTCCGGCCTCGCTGGAAGTGCGTCGACCTGCGGGCCCTCAACTGCCCCGTGAAAGCAGGAGCACGGTAACGCTAGCCCTGCCCCGTCGCCAAACGGACCGCCAGCCACGCAAAGGCGAAGATCCCGACCCACAAGGCGACGAGGCCCACCAGCCGGCCGCGCGGCAGGCGACGCAAGGCAAGACTACTGCCGACGAGCACCAGCGCCATGACGATCCAGAGCGTATTTCCAGCGATATCGAGCAGGATTAGCCTCCCTCCCGTCGCCCGGCCACTGAGTTACAGCCGGATCGTCTGGCCATCATAGCCCGGCTCGACGCCGGCGGGAAGCGCCGCTGCCAGCGTGGCATAATCCATGCTCCAGTCCATGTGGGTGAGGATTGCCCGCGCCGGCGCAATGGTCGCGATTGCATCCAGCGTCTGGTCGAGATGGAGATGCGTGGGGTGCGGCTTCCGCCGGAGGGCATCGATCACGAGGCAATCGACCCCGCGATACAGAGCGACCATATCCGGCGTCACCGCGTGGCAATCGGTGGCGTAGGCAACCGACCTGCCATCGAGATCGAACCGGAAGCCGCTGGAATAGATGCTGCCGTGCGGCTGAGCGACGGTGCGCAGCGCGATGTCGCCGATCATCAGCGGTCCGTCCGGCAGGTCGTGCGCCGCCACGGTCGGACGATAGCCCTGACCGCCTGCAAACACGTAATCGAACCGTTCTCTCAGGCGCGCCATCGTCGCACGATGGCCGTAGCCCGGCACCGGCGTCCCGCGATGCTGCATGATTTGCCGCAGATCGTCGATGCCGTGACTGTGGTCGGCATGGTCGTGGGTCCACAGCACCGCGTCGAGATGGATCACGTCGGCGGCGAGGAGTTGGGCACGCATGTCTGGGGAGGTATCGACCAGAATGCGCGTGGTCGCGCTCTCTACCAGAATGGAGACGCGGGTGCGGCGGTTACGCGGATCAGTTGGATCGCACGCGCCCCAATCGCCGCCGATACGCGGCACGCCGGACGACGTGCCGCATCCAAGGATCGTCAGCGTGAGTGTCATGCCATCACGCTGCGGCCGGGTGAGCCTTGTTGAACAAAGCGAAGAAATTGTGGCTGGTCGCCGTCGCTAGCGCATCCAACTCCTCACCGCGCAGATCGGCCAGGAATCGAGCCGTATCGGCGACGAACGCCGGCTCGCACGGCTTGCCCCGATGCGGCACGGGGGCGAGAAAAGGCGAGTCCGTCTCGACCAACAGCCTGTCCAGCGGCAGGCGGCGCGCCGTTTCCTGCAGGGCCTTGGCGTTCTTGAACGTCACGATACCGGAAATGCTGATGTAGAAGCCGAGCTCCAGCGCGACATCCGCGAAGGCATCGCTCGCGGTGAAGCAGTGGATGACGCCGGTGAACGAGCCCTGCTTCATCTCGTCGCGCAGGATGGCGGCGGTGTCCTCCTCTGCATCGCGGGTGTGGACGATGAGCGGCAGACCGGTTTCGCGTGCGGCGGCGATATGCGCGCGGAAGCTGCGCTGCTGCTGGGCGCGGTCGCTGTGGTCGTAATAATAATCGAGGCCGGTTTCGCCGATGCCGATCACGCGCGGATGCCGCGCCGCCGCCACCAGACGGGCGGTGTCGACATGCGCATGCTCGTCCGCCTCATGCGGATGGATACCGATGCTGGCCCATACGTCGCTCTCGCGGTCCGCCACGCCGATGATGGCATCCCACTCGCGTTCGCGCGTGGAGATGTTGAGCATGGTGGTGACGCCGGCGGCGCGGGCTCGGGCCAGGACGGCGGGCTGATTGTCGACCAGCCCCTCATAGTTGAGGTGGCAGTGGCTATCGACCAGCATCAGGCTGCCTCCGCCGGTAATTCCAAACGAGGAAACAGAGGCTTGGGCGGTGTTAGGGTGAACCCGTCGACGCGGAGCGCGCCATACCAGTCGGCGGCCAACGCCGCATAAGTGCGCGCCGAGGCGGGCACCCCCATCTGATCGAGCAGCGCCGTCGCGCTGGCCGGGATAACCGGGAGGATCGCAACGGCCAGTTCGCCGATCGCTACATAGAGCGTCGCGAGCACCGCCTCCATCCGCGCCGGATCGGTTTTGCGGAGCGCCCAGGGCGCCTGCGCGTCGATATAGGCATTGCATGCGAAGCAGGCGTGCAGCCAGGCCTGGATGGCGTCGGACGGCGCGAACGCCTCGAATGCGCGCGGCACCTCGTTCCGGGTGGCCTCGCGCACGATGGCCAGCAAGGCCTCGTCCTCCGTCGACGGTGCCGGTGCCGGAAGCCGCCCTTCGAGGTTCTTGGCGATGAAGCTCAACGTGCGCTGGGCGAGATTGCCGAATGCATTGCCGAGATCGGTATTTGTTTTCTGAACAATGGCTTCCGCACTATAGCTTCCATCATTGCCGAAACTGACCTCGGCCAGCAGGAAGTAGCGGAGTGGATCCGTCCCAAACGTTTCTGCAAGCACCATCGGGTCGACGACATTACCGAGCGACTTGGACATCTTCTCGCCTCGATTGAGCAGGAAGCCGTGGCCGAACACCGTGTGCGGCAGCGGCAGCTTCGCGCTCATCAGGAAGGCCGGCCAGTAGACGGTGTGGAAACGCACAATGTCTTTGCCGATAATATGGACGATATCGCCCCCTTCAGCCCAGTAGCGCGCCATGCGCTCGGCGTCGTCCGGGTAGCCGCAGCCGGTGAGATAGTTGGTCAGCGCGTCGACCCACACGTACATGACATGCTCGGGCGAGCCTGGAACCTTGACGCCCCAATCGAAGCTGGTCCGCGAGACGGAGAGATCGCGCAGTCCGCCCTCGACGAAGCGCAATATCTCGTTACGGCGGCTCTCCGGCTGGATGAAATCCGGACGTTCGGCATAGAGCTTCAGCAGGCGGTCCTGATAGGCGGACAGGCGGAAGAACCAGCTCTCCTCGACCGTCCATTCCACCGGCGTGCCGTGCGGCGAAAGCTTCTGGCCGTCCTCGGCGGTAACCAGCTCACTCTCGTCATAATAGGCTTCGTCGCGGACCGAATACCAACCCTCGTACCGATCCAGATAAAGATCGCCATTGGCAGCCATCGCTTCCCAGATTGCCTGGCTCGCAAGGTGATGCTGCGGCTCACTGGTCCGAATGAAGCGATCATAGGAGATGTTCAGCCTATCATCCATCTCTTTGAAATACGATGATAGTTCATCGACGAACTGCTGCGGCTCGATGCCGCGCGCGCGCGATGCCTGGGCGACCTTGAGGCCATGCTCATCCGTACCGGTCTGGAAGTAAACATCACGCCCCATCATTCGCGCTGCCCGAGCGAAGGCATCCGTTGCGATCGCCTCATAGGCATGGCCGATATGAGGGCGGCCATTGGGGTAATTGATAGCGGTCGTGATGGTGAGCGGCGTCGGCATGGGTCCTGCTGATCTGTCTGGAGGCCGCCCCGATCGCGGCCGTTGGAGGCCTCTCTCTAGCGAGGTGGGCGCGATATGCCTAGGACGGATCGATCGCAGCATTGGATGGTCCGCGCCCATCGGCGCGGCAGCTAATCTGGCCGTCGCCGCTTCGGCTCCCGCCTACCAGCATCCTGCGAAGCTAAAAGCACGACGGTCACGCAAAGAACAGTCGACTTTGCTGTCGGCATAGCCGTTGGACACCAGCGCCATTTCGCCGCCCACGCCACAGTGCCAAGGATCAACGCAAACCCGAGCCGGCCTCGTTGCCATCCACCGCTTCGACAGCTTGCCTCACCTCTCGGGAGGGAAATCAGCGGCTGGTCGGTGCTGTCCGATTGTCCTGCGCCTGCCCTAGTCCAACAGCCATGGCGGCACTACCAATCGCACCAAGCACTAGAATCCAGAAGATTTTCTTCATGCGGCCCCTTTAAGCTCGTTCGTTCCCCATTAGGTCACGAACGTCCGCAAGTCGACCCCTGATCGCAGCGGCCGCGGCCATCATCGGCGAGACGAGGTGCGTACGCGCTCCCGGTCCTTGCCGGCCCATGAAGTTGCGATTGCTGGTCGAGGCGCAACGCTCGCCGCTCGGCACGCGGTCCGGGTTCATCCCCAGGCACATGGAGCAGCCCGGCTCGCGCCACTCGAAACCGGCCTCGATGAAGATGCGGTCCAGCCCTTCCGCTTCGGCCTGGCGCTTGACCAGTCCCGAGCCCGGCACGACCAGCGCCTGCTTGATGCGGTCCGCGACCTTGTGCCCCTTGAGCACGGCGGCGGCGGCGCGCAGATCCTCGATGCGGCTATTGGTGCAACTGCCGATGAAGATATGCTCGACGGTCACGTCCTCCATGCGCTGGCCGACGGTCAGGCCCATATAAGCGAGCGACTTGGCGGCGGCGGCGCGCTTGGATGGGTCCGCGAAGCTTTCCGGATCGGGCACCGCGCCAGTAATCGCCACCACGTCCTCCGGGCTTGTGCCCCACGTGACGGTGGGGGCGATGTCGGTCGCGTCGAGCCGCACTGTCTTGTCGAAGCGGGCGCCTTCGTCCGTAACGAGCGTTTTCCAGTAGGCGACGGCCTTCTCCCAGTCCGCGCCCTGCGGGGCCATCGGCCGGCCCTTGAGATAGGCGAATGTCTTCTCGTCCGGCGCGAACAGCCCCGAGCGAGCGCCGCCCTCGATCGCCATGTTGGCTACCGTCAGCCGGCCCTCGATGCTCATGTCGCGGAAGGTCGATCCGCGATATTCGATGACATGGCCGGTGCCGCCCGCCGTGCCCGTGCGGCCGATGATCGCCAGCACCACGTCCTTTGCGGTGACGCCATAACCGAGCGCCCCCTCCACCTCGATGGCAAAGGTCTTGGATGGCTTGAGCAACAGCGTCTGCGTGGCCAGCACATGCTCCACCTCGCTAGTGCCGATGCCGAAGGCGAGCGCCCCCAGCGCGCCGTGTGCCGCCGTGTGGCTGTCTCCGCACACCAGCGTCGTGCCCGGCAGGGTGAAGCCCTGCTCTGGTCCGACGACATGGACGATGCCCTGTTCCGCCGCGACCGCGTCAAAATATTTGATGCCGAATTCGGGCGCGTTGCGCTCCAGCGCGGCGAGTTGCTGCGCGCTCTGCGGATCAACGATGGGGATGCGCGCGCCATGGGCGTCCACGCGCGGCGTTGTCGGCAAATTGTGATCCGGCACCGCCAGCGTCAAATCCGGGCGGCGCACCTTGCGGCCGGCGAGACGCAGGCCCTCGAAGGCCTGCGGGCTCGTTACCTCATGGACCAGATGGCGGTCGATATAGACCAGGCAGGTGCCATCGTCGCGCTTCTCGACGACATGCGCGTCCCAGATCTTTTCGTACAGTGTGCGGGCTTTGCTCATATCACGTCGCCCCTAGCGCCGCAGGGCGCAAGGTGAAAGCCCTATATTGGGCGACGGTAGTCGGCTTCAATGCTGTGCGAGGCCCGCCAGTAATGAAAAGCGGCCCACAGGTAGAACACGCACATGCTCGCCATTGCCAGCCCCAGCGCAAGGCCGGGGGCGATGCCATCCGCCGCATAATGGTCGCTCACCAGCCCGAGCAGCAGCGGGCCGAACCCGCCGCCGACGAGCGTGTAGATCATCGAGGTGAAGGCCGTGCCCGTTGCCCGCATCCGCGCGCTCAGCATATTCTGGAAAGTGCCCTGCGTCGGTCCGAGATAGGTATATTGGAAAAGGCCGCACAGGCCGACAAGCGCGATGATCAGCGCCGGCTCGTCCCGCGTGATCGCGAAGGCATAGAGCGGTGCGGAGACCAGGAGCGTGATCGCCGGCATCAGGGCGTAGCCGCGCCGGTTGCCGCGCGCCGCCAGCCGGTCCGAAATCCAGCCCGCGCCGAGGATGCTGAGCGAGGAGGGCAGGCTCGCGACGAGCCCCGCCACCAGCCCCGCTTCGACCAGAGAGAAGCCGAAACGGCGGATGAGATAGGCGGCGAGGAAGGCGTTGAGCCCGAAGCCGACCATGCTGGCGATGGTCGATCCGGCCAGCATGTGCCGCATCGTCGGCCAGGCGAAATAACGCCCGAGCACCGCGCCGAGCGACGGGACGGTTGCCGTATCGCTTCCCGCATCATGGTGGCCGCGCATCGGCTCGGCCACGAATAGCGTGAGCAGGAGCGCCAGAACGATGCCCGGGACGGCGGCGACCAACAGCGCCGCCCGCCAGCCATAGAGCTGAGCCACCAGCGCGCCGCCGCTGGCGCCCAGAAAGGCACCGATTGGCGGGGCGAGATTCAGCGCGGACATCATCGTCGCCCGTTTGTGTGGCGGGAAATAATCGGAGACGACCGAGTAGGTCGACGGAAGGCCGACCGCCTCCCCCACCCCCACGCCGATCCGCGCGAGCAGCAACTGCACGAAATTATGAGCCAGCCCGCACGCCGCCGTGGCGATCGACCAAAAAATCGTGCCGATCGAGATGAGCGTCAACCGCCGTTTCCGCTCGGCGATGCGGGCGACGAACAAGCCCAGCCCCACATTGAGCACGGCGAAGGCAAGACCATTGACGATGCCGATCTGCGTATCGCTCAGATCGAACTCAATCTTCAGCGGCTCGACCAGGACGTTCATGATGATCCGGTCGACGAAGCCGATCACGCCGATGGACGTCAGCAGCACCAGCGCCAGACGCGGGCGCTCCTTGACGAATGTGAAGGCCATGCCACTCCCCTGATGGTCTTGCGCCGTGTTGCCTCAGGCCGGTGCCAAGGCCAACGGGAAAAGCGGTGTCGGGCGATTCAGCAATCCAGTTTGTCTCAGTCTGGCAGCCAAGCTGCCAGCGCGCCGCCCGGTCCCATCAGCTCAGCACGGGGCTCCGGGCCACGTCCGCTTCGTCGGGCCAACCGGCGAGTCTGGGTAAATGCCGGTTGAGGAAGATCGCCGGCAGGCGGATGAACATCAGCTCGCGATGGATGCGCAGGTCGGTCAGCCGCTCGCGCCAGCGCGGCTGCGGGCGGCGATTGCGGGCGAGCCAATCCCGATAGGGCATCCAGTGGCTGGGCTCGTCGCGCTCCACCACCTTGAAAATGGCCTTGAGTGCCGGGTCGGCCAGCACGAATTTGGACCGCAGTAAGATCTCGACCTGTCGCATGCCGCGTTGCTCGGTGAGCATGATGACCCTGCACAGCCGCTCGAATAACGCCCCGTCCGCCACCACCGCCCGCGTATCCAGCTCCTCGATCGACCGACCGAAAGCGATACGGATGAAGTGGTCGATATGGCCGCAGCTTTTGTCGACGGCGAGCGGCATGCGCCCATCCCGCTCGAAATAGCGCCGGAACATGAGGTAATGTTTGCGCTCATCGGCGCGGTGCTTCTCCACCGCCGCGATGAACGCTTCGTCTTCTGGGCAACGCGCGCGCGCCGCCTCCAGCACGCGGTCGAGGCTCGTATAGCCCCGATGCTCATTGTAGATATAGATGGAGGCCAGCACGTCGCGATAACGCCCCGCGAAACGCCGGCCCAGTGACCAGCGCGCGGGGGCACCCGAGTCTGCGGCCCAATCCTGCGCCATGCCGCGACCATGCGCCGCCAATCCGGCAAAAATACGGCGACGGCAGGCGCGCCCGATCGGGTGTCGGTGCGCGCAAGCCGCCACTAAGATGAAGCGCAGCGCCCCCGATCAGGCCGCCGCGAGCGCCACCTCATAGGCTGCGCTGGTCTTGGCCGCGACCTCCTCCGCCGTCACGCCGGGTGCCAACTCGACGAGGCGGAACGGTGAACCATGGTCGGCGCGCTGGAACACGCACAGGTCGGTCACGATCATGTCGACCACATTCTTGCCGGTCAGCGGCAATGTGCAGGCGGGGATGAACTTGGGGTCGCCGTTCTTGGAGACATGCTCCATCACCACGATGATCTTCTTGACGCCCGCGACCAGATCCATGGCGCCGCCCATGCCCTTGATCATCTTGCCGGGGATCATCCAGTTGGCGATGTCGCCAGCTTCGCTCACTTCCATCGCGCCGAGCACGGCGAGATCGATGTGCCCACCGCGGATCATCGCGAAGCTATCGGCTGAGGAGAAGAAGCAGGTTTGCGGCAGTTCGCTCACGGTCTGCTTGCCGGCGTTAATGAGATCGGCATCGACCTCATCGTCATAGGGGAAGGGACCGATGCCAAGCATGCCGTTTTCGCTCTGCAGCGTTACCTCGACCCCCGCCGGGATATGGTTCGCCACCAGTGTCGGGATGCCGATGCCGAGATTCACGTAGAATCCATCCTGCAGCTCACGCGCCGCGCGGGCAGCCATTTCATCGCGATTCCAGGGCATTATGCGGCCTCCCTCTGGCGAACTGTGCGGAACTCGATCTTCTTGTCATAAGGCGCGCCCAAGATGAGGCGGTTGACGTAAATCCCCGGGAGATGGATCGCGTCGGGGTCGAGGGTGCCGGTCGGCACCACTTCCTCAACTTCGGCTATGCAGATCTTACCGGCGGTCGCCATCGGATGATTGAAGTTGCGCGCGGTCTTGCGGAAGATGAGATTACCGCTCTCGTCCGCTTTCCAGCCCTTGATGATCGAAATATCGGCGACGATGCCGCGTTCCAGCACATATTCCTGGCCGTCGAAAACCTTGGTTTCCTTACCCTCGGCAATAACCGTCCCCACGCCAGTCTTGGTGTAGAAGCCGGGAATGCCCGCGCCACCGGCCCGGCAGCGCTCAGCCAGCGTACCTTGCGGGCAGAACTCCACTTCCAGTTCACCCGCCAGATACTGCCGCTCGAATTCCTTGTTTTCGCCCACATAGGAAGAGATCATCTTCCGGATCTGCCGGGTGCGCAGCAGCTTTCCCAATCCCTCATTATCGATGCCGGCATTGTTCGAGGCGACTGTGAGATCCTTCACCCCGGAGTCGCGAAGGGCGTCGATAAGGCGTTCGGGTATGCCGCAGAGGCCGAACCCGCCGCAGCAGATCGTCATGCCGTCGAACAACAGGCCGTCGAGCGCGGCGCGGGCATCGGGGTAGAGCTTCTTCATCAACGACTCCCTGCACGGATGAGCAATGATGGAGCCGGCAATAGGAGCCGTCTGCGCTCCGGTCAAACCCGCATCCTTGCCGAAAACGGCCGAAAGACGCGGTGTCCGCTACGCGAAATCAAGACGGTTTGGCGCGCTGTTGGCGCCCACGGGATGGGGCTGCCTGGCCATGCCGGGCAGCCCGATGGCATCACTGCGCGACGTCAGATTTTGTCGCCAAGCGCGCCCTTGATAGCCCCCTTGATCTTTTGAGCTTTGCCTTTGAGCTCCTGCCCTAGCCCTTCAGCCTTCTTGTCCGGGTTGTCCGTGGCATCGCCGTGTGCCTGCTTGAACTTGCCGGCAGCTTCGTTGGCGACGCCCTTGGCCTTGTCGATGAACTCACCCATTGGTCTCTCCTGATTGGACGGCCACATCCAGGCCGCCTGGTAGGGAGAGAACGAGCGGCTGCGCGAGGCGTTCCCGTGGCGCGATCAAGCGAGCAGACGGGTTTAGATCAACCCGGCGAGCGGACTGGACGGATCGGCATACAGGCGGCGCCCCATCCGCCCCGCGCGATAGGCCATGCGCCCGCTCTCAACCGCAGCGCGCATGGCCGCGGCCATCAGGACCGGATCCTTCGCCTCGGCAATGGCGGTGTTCATCAGCACGCCGGTGCTGCCCAGTTCCATCGCGATGGCGGCATCGGAAGCCGTGCCCACGCCCGCATCGACGATCACCGGCAGCTTGGTGCCTTCCACGATCAGACGGATCGTCACGCGGTTCTGGATCCCGAGTCCCGAGCCGATTGGCGCGCCGAGAGGCATGATGGCCACCGCGCCGGCATCCTCCAGCCGCTTGGCGGCGATCGGGTCGTCCACGCAATAAACCATGGGCTTGAAGCCCTCCTTGGCGAGAATTTCGGTCGCGCGGATTGTCTCCACCATATCCGGATAGAGGGTGCGTGCCTCGCCGAGGACCTCCAGCTTCACCAGATCCCAGCCACCCGCCTCGCGCGCCAATCGCAGCGTGCGGATGGCGTCCTCGGCCGTGTAGCAGCCGGCGGTGTTGGGCAGATATGTAACCTTCTTGGGGTCGATGAAATCCGTGAGCATCGGCGCCTTGGGATCGGTCACGTTCACCCGGCGCACAGCGACCGTTACCATTTCCGCACCAGCAGCTTCCACCGCCGCCGCGTTCTGGGCATAGTCCTTGTACTTGCCGGTTCCGACGATGAGCCGCGAGTGAAAGGTCTTGCCCGCCACTGTCCAGCGATCGTCCGTCAGCGTTGCGGCGCCATCGCCGCCTCCGACGAAATGGACGATCTCGAGCTGGTCGCCATCCTCCACCGTCACGCCGGCGAGCTTGGCGCGCGGTACCACCTCAAGGTTCCGTTCGACAGCAACCTTCTCGGGAGCCAGCCCCAACTCCTGCGCGAGATCGGCGATGGTAAGCCCCGCGCGCACGCGGCGATGCTCGCCATTCACATGGATGCCGATGGTCCCGTCCACGCTCATCGCCTACTGCACCTTTCGCTTTGAGAGCTGTCCTGCTCGCCATATAGGGATGGCACCAAGCCTCGCAACCGAAAGGACGGACAGCCGATGGCGGCTCCCAGGAAAATTTTCGTGCTCAACGGCCCCAACCTCAACCTGCTCGGGACGCGCGAGCCTGAAATTTATGGTTTCGAGACGCTCGACGATATTGCCGAGCGCATGGAGGATGAGGCGCGGCGCGCCAATGTGGAGATCGACTTCCGCCAGTCCAATCATGAAGGCCATTTGGTGGATTGGTTGCAGGAGGCCAATGGCGAGGGCGCGCTGGCCGTCATTCTGAATGCGGCTGCCTACACCCATACGTCGCTCGCCCTGTACGATGCGATCAAGGCTATCAGCGTGCCGGTGATCGAGGTGCACATCTCCAACCCCGCGTCACGCGAAGCGTACCGACACCAAAGCTACGTCGGCATGGCCGCGCGCGGGACCATCGCTGGGTTCGGGACGCTCGGCTATATGCTGGCGCTGGAAGCTGCGCTGGAAATGGATTGAGCGCGGCGACGGTGAACCCACAGCCCTGACGCCGGGAAGCAGTTGCGTTATGGGCCGAACGGCAATAGGCCCGGCGCCAATCGCATGAACCAGAACAAAGATCTTCAAGGGACGTATAATGGCCGACAAGACCGATAGCGCAGGCGCGATGAAGGTGGACGTGAAGCTCGTACGCGAGCTCGCAGAGATGCTCGACGCGACCAACCTCACCGAAATCGAGGTGGAAGACGGCGATCGCAAGATCCGCGTCGCGCGCACGCCGCAGTCGCAGGCAGTCAGTTACCCCGCCCCCGCCGCTGCGCACGCGCCGGCACCCGTTGCCGCACCTGTTCCCACGGCAGGTCCGGCCGAAGCTGCCTCGCCGGCTGCCCCGGACCATGCGGGCGCCATCAAGTCACCGATGGTCGGCACCTGTTACCTGACGCCCGAGCCGGATGCCCCCGCCTTCGTCAAGGTCGGTGACAGTGTGAAGGCCGGGCAGACGCTGCTCATCGTCGAAGCCATGAAGGTGATGAACCCCATCACAGCGCCCGCCGCTGGTACCGTCAAGGCGCTGCTGGTCGAGAACGGCCAGCCGGTCGAATATGACCAACCGCTGATCGTGATCGGCTGAGGGGCCGCACGCCATGACCATCGAGAAGCTGCTCATCGCCAATCGCGGCGAAATCGCCCTGCGCATTCATCGCGCCTGCCATGAGATGGGCATTAAGACCGTCGCCGTGCATAGCACCGCCGATGCCGACGCCATGCATGTCCGCCTAGCGGACGAGGCGATCTGCATCGGGCCCCCGGCGGCAAAGGACAGCTATCTCAACATCCCCGCGATCATCTCGGCCGCCGAAATCTCAGGCGCGGATGCGATCCATCCCGGCTACGGCTTCCTCAGCGAGAATGCCCAGTTCGCCGAGATCGTCGAGGCGCATGGCTTCCTGTTTGTCGGCCCCAAGCCTGAGCATATCCGCGTCATGGGCGACAAGGTGGAGGCCAAGCGCACCGCCGGCGCGCTCGGTCTGCCGCTGGTGCCGGGCACGGAAGGCGCCATCGAAGACGTCGCCGCCGCCAAGGCGCTGGCGCTGAAGATCGGGTATCCGGTCCTCATCAAGGCCGCCTCGGGCGGCGGCGGGCGCGGCATGAAAGTGGTGCCGGACGAGGAGAGCTTCGACAGCCTCATGTCCCAGGCGCGTAGCGAGGCCAAAGCGGCGTTCGGCGACGACACCGTCTACATGGAGAAGTATCTCGGCAATCCGCGACATATCGAGTTCCAGATCTTCGGTGATGGCAATGGCAATGCCATCCATCTCGGCGAGCGCGATTGCTCCCTCCAACGGCGCCACCAGAAGGTGCTGGAGGAGGCCCCTTCCCCCGTCATCTCCTCGGCCGAGCGGGATCGGATGGGCGGTATCGTCGCCAAGGCGATGGCCGACATGGGCTATCGTGGCGCGGGCACCATCGAGTTCCTGTACGAAAACGGCGAATTCTACTTCATCGAGATGAACACCCGCATTCAGGTGGAGCATCCGGTGACGGAACTGATCACTGGCTTCGATCTGGTGCGCGAGCAGATCCGCATCGCGGAAGGGCTGCCGCTCTCGGTGGCGCAGGAGGATCTCGTCTTCTCCGGCCACGCCATCGAGTGCCGGATCAACGCCGAGGATCCCGAGACATTCATGCCCTCGCCCGGCAAGGTCACCATGTATCATGTGCCCGGCGGCATGCATGTCCGCGTCGATAGCGCGCTTTATCAGGGCTATCAGGTGCCGCCATATTATGATTCCATGATCGGCAAGCTGATCGTCTACGGCCGCACGCGCGAGGGCTGCCTGATGCGCCTGAAGCGCGCGCTGGAGGAATATGTGATCGAGGGGATGAAGACGACCATCCCGCTTCACCAGAAGCTGATCGCCGATCCCGACGTGCAAAACGGCGATTATTCGATCAAGTGGCTGGAAGAATGGTTGGAGCGCCAGCAGACGAAGTGACGGTGCGCGCTGCGCGGCCGGACGATGCCGCGCAGATCGCAGCGCTTTACGGGCATCACGTCCGCCATGGCACCGCGACCTTCGACACCGAACCGCCACCGGTCGAACATTGGCGCGACATGGTCGATTCCATGCGGGCGCGCGGATGGCCGTTCCTCGTCGCGGAGGCGGACGGTGCCGTTTTAGGTTTCGCTTATGCCGCGCAATTTCGCGACCGTCCCGCCTACCGCCATTGCTGTGAAGACAGCATCTATATCCACGCCGATCGGCTGGGGCATGGGATCGGCACCGCGTTGCTCGGCGCGCTGGTGGAGGCCGCGCGCGCGAGCGGGTTCGCCCAGATGCTCGCCGTCATCGGCGGTGCTGAGCCGGCTTCGGTCGCGCTCCACACGAAGCTGGGATTCCGCCATTCCGGGCGCATGAAAAATGTCGGCTACAAATTCGGCCGCTGGCTCGATATCGTTTATATGCAGCGCGCGCTTGGGGCGCACGACGAGGAGAACCTATGAAAGCGACCATCTGGCATAATCCCCGCTGCTCCAAGTCGCGTGAGACGCTGGCCATCCTCGAATCGACGCCCGGCATCGAGGTCGAGGTCGTCGACTACCTGAAGTCTCCGCCGAGCCGCGATCGCCTCGCCGGGCTTTATGCTCGCGCTGGACTGACCCCGCGGGAGGGCCTGCGCAAGGGCGAGGAGGGCGCCAAGCCCCTCAAAGACGCCAGCGACGATGCGATCCTCGACGCCATGGTCGCCGACCCCATCCTGATCGAGCGCCCGCTCGTCGAGACCGACAAGGGCGTCCGCCTCGGTCGCCCGCCAGAGCGGGTCAAGGAGATCCTGTAAGCCTGCTCCGCCGATTAAGGTCCGGCTTATCGGCACGGCATAACGCCGAGTGGTTTCGTCACCATCGCATATGTTGGCAGCGATCCCGGTGACGGAGCCAAGTCTCTCGCGCTTGCCGGGCCGATATACACGGCGGCTCTAGCGAGCTTCGTTTGCACGAAGGGAGGAACGCCGCCGTCCTACGCCCCGCCTGTCATGGCAAGGGCGACGGCTCCGCTTCCATCAACATCGCCACGCACCCAAGGACCGCGTCCTCTCGGCCAGTCGCAGGCAACCAGCGCCATGCACGCTGGCATGACTGTCGAGAACCGGCTTGCTCAAACCAGTTGCGACGGCACCACCGGCAACGAGCGAATGCGTTTGCCGGTCGCCGCGAAGATCGCATTGGCGATGGCCGGGATGATGGGCGGCAGCGCCGGCTCGCCCAGACCGGTCGGCGGGTTGTCGCTGCGCACGAACTCCACGACGATATCCTGGGGCGCCGCGCCGATCCGCGCCAGCGGGAAATCGTGGAAGTTGGTGCGGTTGGCGCCTCCGTTCACGATCTCGACCTTCTGCCCGATGATGGTCTGGGCGATCCCGTCGATCACCGATCCCTGCGCCTGATGCACGGCGTTGATCGGGTTGATGATGTGGCTGCCGACATCGCCCGCAACCCACACCTTGTCGACCTGCACGCCTCCGCCACTGCTTATCGTGATGTCCGCTATCTCAGCGAAATAGCCACGGTGGCTGAAGTAGAAGGCAAAGCCGCGTCCCTTGCCATTACCGCCCGAGCGCCCCTGCCAATTGGCCATGGCGCATACCTTGTCGATCACGGCACGGGCCCGCCCGGTCTGGAAGTCGACGGCCCGCGGTCCTGTTCCGCCGCTGATCGTGCGTGCTTCCCCGAGCGTGCGGCGCAGGAACTCCGGCAGATCCAGCCCCGCAGCTAGCGCCACCTCGTCAAGGAAGCTCTGGAATGCGTAAGACAAGCCATTGGACAGCGGTGCGCGCAGGAAGCCCGTCGGCACGTTGTTATCGAGATATGTCGCGCCGTAGGAGACATCCGCAATGAGCTGCGCGGGTAGTTCCGTCGGGTTCATTGCCGCACCTGGCGCTGGCTTGCCGTCACGACTGAGGCTGACGAAATGATTTTTGAATGCGATCAGCTTCCCCTGCGCGTCCAGCCCGGCCTCGAAGCTGTGCCAGCCCGCCGCGCGGAAGAAATCGTGCCGCAGATCGTCGGTGCGGGAATAGATCAACTTAACCGGCCGTCCGGGCAGCGCCTTCGCAATCTGCGCGACAATCACCATATAATCGTTGCTCAATCGCCGACCGAATCCACCCCCAATCCGGGTGAGATTGATGGTGATCGCCTCCGGCGCAATAGCGAGCGCAGCGGCGACCTGCAGGCGACCGGCCTGCGGCAATTGCGTCGGCGCCCAAATCTCGATCCGGCCGTCCTTGAACAGCGCGGTGCAGTTCTGCGGCTCAAGGGTGCCGTGAGCGAGGAACGGATAATGGTAGCGGGCGCTCACCTTTTTCGCGGCCCCGGCCAAGGCCTTGTCGGCATCGCCGGTCTTGACGACTTCGGTCTCCGGCCCTTTTTCGAACGCGGCGTTGGCGCTCGCCTCAAATGCTTCCGACGAGTAGCGGCGCGCCGCCTCATCATCCCAGACAATCTTGAGGTCTGCCCGTGCCTTGTCGGCGGCCCACCAGCTTTGCGCCACGATCGCCACGGCGTCGTTCGCTCCTTGGGGATTGTAGCCGCTGTTAATCGGCACCACCGCGATGATGCCGGGCTTTCCAGTCACGGCTGAATCGTCGAAACTGCGGAGCGTGCCGCCATAAGCGGGGCATATCTCCACCGCCGCATGAACCAGCCCCGGCATTGTCACGTCGATGCCGAACAGCGGCTTGCCCGCCACGATGGCCGGCGTATCGACGCCGATCTGCGATTTGCCGATGATATTGAATTTGGCCGCATCCTTGAGCGGCACCGTGGCCAGATCCGGCGCGGTCTGCTTTGCCGCATCGGCGGCGAGCTGAGCATAAGTGGCCGTGCGCTTGCTCGCCGCATGGGTCACCTTGCCGGCACCGGTGGTGAGGGTCGCCGGATCGACGCCCCAGCGCGCCGCCGCCGCCTGAACGAGCATCTGCCGCGCGGCCGCTCCCGTCTGGCGCATCGGCAGCCAGTTCGTTGGGGTTGCGAAACTCCCACCGGCAAGTTGTACCCCATAGCGCTTCTCGTCGGCGATGGTCTGCTCGATATGGACCTGCGTCCATTCGACATCGAGTTCCTCGGCGATCAGCATCGGCAGCATTGTCTTGATGCCCTGGCCAACTTCCGGGTTCTTGGCGCCAATGGTCACGCTGTTATCTGCGTTGATGCGGATGAACGCGTTGAGGACGGTGGGTGCTTCCCCCGGTTTGGTCGCCGCGAAGGCGATGCGCGCATCAAACGCCAGCACCGCGCCGCCGACCAGCGTCGCCTTGATGAGTGAGCGGCGGTCGAGGTCCAGGCCCGTACTCATGCTTCTGCTCCCTCGGTGATACCCGCAGCCTGCTTGATGGCGGCGCGGATCCGGAGATAGGTGGCGCAACGGCAGATGTTGCCGCTCATCGCCGCGTCGATTTCCTTGTCGCTCGGCTTGGGCGTCTTGGTCAGCAGTGCCGTTGCGGACATGATCTGTCCGGCCTGGCAATAGCCGCACTGCGGCACGTCCAGCGAGATCCACGCCTCGCTCACCTTCTTGCCTGCCGGCAGCGTGGCGACATGCTCGATGGTCGTGATCGCCTTGCCGGCCGCCGCGCTGATCGGCGTGATGCAGGAGCGCACGGCAGTCCCGTCGATATGCACGGTGCAAGCGCCGCACAGGCCCATGCCGCAGCCAAACTTGGTGCCCGGCAGGTCGAGGTCTTCACGCAGAGCCCAAAGCAGCGGCTTCTGGGGGTCAACGTCGACGCGCCGCTCCTTGCCATTGATCGAAAGGGTGGTGGCCACGCTCATCTCTCCCCGTCAGCGTTAGTAAGAAAAGAACATGCCGATCCGATCACCCAATTGTCAATCTCCCCGACGCTCCCTTAAACATTGCTGGCATGGCCGAAGCAGTAAGGATAATATCCAATATGTCGTGAGTTACAGGATGGGCCTTGGACGATATTGAAGACATCATTACGGCGGCCCGCGCTTGGGCGGGACAGCCCATGGCGCTGGCCACCGTCGTCTCGGCGGCGGGGTCCGCCCCGCGCCAGCGCGGCGGGCACATGCTGGTCGCGGCAGACGGGCGCTTTGCCGGCTCCATTTCCGGCGGTTGCGTCGAATATGAAGTGTTCGCCCTGGCCGAGCGGGTGATCGGCGGGGCTCCGGCGGGGGTCACCTATTACGGCACTAGCCAACCCGGTGAATGGATGCCGGGCCTGCCCTGTGGAGGCGAGATCGGCGTGCTGGTCCAGCCCGTGTCGTCGGCCGGGTTCGCACCGGCTCTGTTCGATGAGATCGCGGCGGCCCGCGCCGCCGGCACGCCCCTTGCCCTGTCGACGGACCTCTCCAATGGCCTCACCGTCAAGGGCGCGCATGAGGGGCAGTTCATCAATATCTATGAGCCCGCGCGGCGCCTGCTCATCGTCGGCGCAGTGCAGATCGCGCAGGCGCTCGCCGCCATCGCGCGGACGATCGGCTTTGCCGTCACCGTCAACGATCCGCGCGAGCGATTTCTGCGGGCCGATCGCTTCCCGGATGCGACGCTCAGCGACGCCTGGCCAGATGCCGCCGTTGCGGCCTTCGTCCCGAATGCGCAGGCGGCGGTGGTGACGCTCAGCCATGACGTCAAGATCGACGACCCCGCGCTGGCGGCCGCGCTTGCCGCGCCAACCGGCTACATTGGCGCGCTTGGCTCACGCGCAAACCAGCGCCGGCGCCTCGACCGGCTCGCCACGCTGGGCTTCGGCCCAGCCGATCTCGCCCGCATCGACGGGCCAGCCGGCGTGCCCATTGGCGGCCTCGGCCCACAGGAGATCGCCCTTTCCATCGCGGCCGGGATGGTAGCGAGGTTGCGTGGCGCGCGGTGATCCGATCGCCCTCGCGCTGCTCGGTGCGGGCCGCTCGGTGCGCTTTGGCAGCGCCGACAAGCTGATGACTCCGCTCTGCGGCCGACCGCTGATCGCCTGGGCAGCGGATACCGGGCGGATGCTGCCGGCCGAGTGGCACCTGCTGGTCGCCGGCGGGGACGCCGCGCTTGCCGCCGCCGCGCCGGGCTATCGGCTGATCGCCAATCCGGCGCCGGAACAGGGGCTCTCCGGCTCGCTACGGATCGCGGTGGATGAAGCGAGTCGCCTGGGCGCTGCCGCGCTGGTGGTCCTGCTGGGCGACATGCCGTTCGTTACGCCCGCTCATCTGCACCAGCTTGTCGCCGCGTTTGGCGGACACGAAGCGCAGCCGGTGTTTACAAAGCCGCCGCAAGGCGCGCCGCGCCCACCGGCGTTGTTCCCGGCGGCCTGCTTCGCCACGCTCCGGCAATTGGACGGGGATCAGGGCGCGCGTGCCCTCGCCTCCGGCGCGCCCCTCGTCACCGCCGACAGCCAGTCGTTGCTGGATATCGACACGCCGGACGACATCATCCGCGCCGAGGCGATCTGCTGCGGCTCTGGCAGGCGGGGATGACGCCCTGTCCTCACGCCATGCCGACGGACGGGCCGCCACGCGAAGGCGATATTCCCTGAGCGGATCGAACGGCGATCAGGAAAGGCTGGCGGCGGGCAATCAGCCCATATCGATGCCGCCTGTCGCTAAATCTCGACCTGGCTACCCAGCTCGATCACGCGGTTGGTGGGCAGGCGGAAAAACTCCATCGCGCTTTCGGCGTTGCGCAGCATCCAGGCGAACAGTTTTTCGCGCCAGATGCGCATGCCCGGGCGGGACGATGGCAGCAGTGTCTGCCGTGCCAGGAAGAAGCTGGTCTCCATCATCTTGAAGGTCTGGCCGCAATCCTTCACCTGCGCCAGCGCGGCGGGAACATCCGCCTCCTCCATGAAGCCGTAGCGCAAGATCAGGCGGAAGAAACCGCGGCCCAAATCCTCGATCTCATAGCGTTTGGCAGGCTCGACGACCGGCACGTCGGCTATTTTGACGGTCAGCAGCACCACGCGCTCGTGCAGAACCTTGTTGTGCTTGAGGTTGTGGAGCAACGCATGCGGCACGCCGTCCGGCGTCGAGGTCATGAACACGGCCGTGCCGGGCACGCGCACCGCGCTGTTGGAGGCCGAGGCGATGAACACCGGGATCGGCATCGCGGACTCGCGCAGGCGGTCCATCATCAGCTTGCGGCCCTTGGCCCAGGTCGTGAGCAAGGTGAAGGCGATGAAGCCGATGAACAGTGGGAACCACCCGCCATCCGGGATCTTGGTGAGATTGGCGGCGAGATAGGCACCGTCGATCAGGTAGAAGATCGCCAGCAGCGGCACCGCGATCCAGCGGTTCCACTTCCACAGCTTGAGGAGCAGCACGGTCAGCAAGGCGCTATCGATGAACATCGCGCCCGTCACCGCTATGCCGTAGGCCGCCGACAGGTTGGACGATGTCTGGAAGCTGAGCACCAGCAGGATCACCGCCACCATCAACCCCCAGTTGATCAGCGGGATATAGATCTGCCCCGCCATCGCGGCGCTGGTGTGCGCGATGCGCAGGCGTGGGATGAAGCCGAGCTGGATCGCCTGGCGGGTAATCGAGAAGGCGCCGCTGATCACCGCCTGCGACGCGATGATCGCGGCCAGCGTCGCGATGCCGACCAGCGGCAGGCGGAACCAGTCGGGCGCGAGATTGTAGAACGGGCTCTCCAGCGCCGCCGCGCCCTCGCGCAGCAGCAGCGAGCCCTGCCCCATATAGTTCAGCGTCAGCGCCGGCAGAACGAACCACAGCCAGGAGATGCGGATAGGCTTGCGACCGAAATGTCCCATGTCGGCGTAGAGCGCCTCGGCCCCCGTCACCGCCAGCACCACGGAACCCAGCGCAAGGAATGCCTGCACGGGCGTCAGCACGAAGAAGTTGATCGCATACCAGGGATTGACCGCCAGCACGACGCCCGGCCTCTGGACGATACTGAGCACGCCGAGCACCGAGATGCTCAGGAAATAGAGCAACATGATCGGGCCGAACAGCGTCGCCACCCGGTTGGTCCCGGCCCGCTGGATCGAAAAGAGAAAGATGAGGATCGCCAGCGCCAGCGGCACGACAAGCCTGCCGAACGCGGGATTGACGACCTGAAGCCCTTCCACAGCGCTCAGCACGGTGACGGCAGGAGTAATCATGCTGTCGCCGTAGAATAGCGCCGTCGCGAACACGCCGAGCAGGACGATGCCCGTCGACCAGCGTTGCGAGGGGATGCTGCGGCTGACCAACGCCAGCAGGGCCAGGCTGCCGCCCTCCCCCTTGTTGTCCGCGCGCATCAGGATGGAGACGTATTTGACCGTCACCACCGCGATCATCGACCAGAAGATGAGGCTGATTGCGCCCATGATATGGGCGGCGTCCAGCGTCAGCGTGTGGTGGCCGGCAAATGTCTCGCGGAAGGCGTAAAGCGGGCTGGTGCCGATATCGCCGAAGACGACGCCGATGGCGCCAACGGCGAGCTTGACCGCACCCTCGCTCTGAGGGCTATGCGCAGGCTCTCCAGCATGAGCGGGCATGCTGGCAGCTTCGCTTGCTGAACCTTGATCGGGCGTCACGCCCGTGCCGGAACCGCTGTCATCGGCCGCCTTTCCCCTGCTCAGGCTAGCGCCTGGACGCGCGGCGCCCTAGCACTTCACCCTCCATGGTGCAACGCACAATCACGGAGCCGGATTCCCGCCTTGCGGCGCGGTTTCAGACTGAACGCCAGCGTCTCGCCGTCGGATCAAGGCATTGAGCAGCGCGACGTTGCGAATCAGCTCCTCGCGGAGCTCCGCGTCCTCTGGCAGGCGCGCGGCGAGCTTGAGCCAGACATCGCGCGCGGATTCGAATTCACCCGATTGGGCAAGCGCCAGACCATAGAAGTAACTGGGCGATATGCCGTCCGGCTGCGCGCTCAGTGCCTGTTGGAAGGCATAATTGGCGGCCGGCGTCATCGCCCCGTTGGCATGGGCCATCAACGCATTGCCGAGGCCGACCCAAAGGTGAGGGTCGTCCGGATATTTGCGCAGGCCCGGAAGGAGCACATTGGCGGCGTCCCGGGTCTCGCCCCGGCTTGCATAACTGTCCGACATCACCAGGAACGGCGTCGCACGACTGATCTGCTCGCCAATCTCGCGGCGTTTCTTGGCCAGTTCCTCGTCGAAGCGGATCTGCGCGACGCCTGCCTTGACCGGCTTTCCCGGGAGCGCCGGGCTGCCTTGCCAGGCATATCCGGCAAGGCCAAACAACAAGGCGGCAGCCAGCGGCGCGGCCCGGCGCACGCTCATGCGTGACCCAAGCAGGACCATGGCGCCGACCCCTATCGCCAGAAGCAGGGCGATCACAATCCCGGTCATGCGTCGCCCTTCCGATGCTTGCGAATCCGCCGAAATGCCAGCGCTCCACCGGCGCCGAGCAGCAGCACGGGTGCGCCCCACAGCGGCCAGAGGATGGGTTCGGCGGTCGGCTTATAGCTGATCCAGTCGCCGTAACGCTCGATCAGCCAGGCGCGGATCGCCTCCGGCTCCTCCCCACGCGCAATCCGCTCGCGGATCTCCGAGCGCATGTCGGACGCCATGCTGGCGTTGCTGTCCGCGATCGACTGGCTCTGGCAGGTGAGGCAGCGGATGGTATGCATCAGCGCCGTCGCCTTGGCCTCCAGCGCCGGGTCGTCAAGCTGGCGATCGGCATAAGGCGCGGGCGGCAGCGCGGTCTGTCCATGAACAGGCGCGGCCAGCGCGGACGCGAGCAGGATCAACGGTAGCGCGCCCCTCATGTCTCGGCCTCGCGCAGCTTGGCGAGGATGGTGTCGACGTCCTGCGGGCCGATGGCGCCGATATGCTGGTAGCGGATCACGCCCTTGCCATCGACGACGAAGGTCTCCGGCACGCCGGAGGAACCCAGGTAGAATTGCAGCGTGCTGCGCGCATCCAACCCGATTCTCTGGAACGGATCACCGTGGCGGGCGAGGAAGGCGTCGACATCGTCACGGGCGTCGCGGATAGCCACGCCGTCGATGCGCACGCCTTGCTCGGCGAGCTGCGCCAGCACCGGCGCCTCCGCCGCGCAGGGGACGCACCAGCTTGCGAAGATATTGAGCAGGCGCGGCTTGCCGTCGGCCATCTCCTTGGTCGAGAGCGCCGGCTTACTGGACGAGGCCGCCGGCAGTTCGATGCCGGGTACCGGTTGGCCGATCATCCGCGATTGGATGGTCGTCTGTTGCTCCCGGTTGAGCCCGAGCGAGGCCACACCCAGGAAGATCAGATAGCCCAGCAGCGGAATCCACAGGATGAGCGAACGCTTCATGCGGTCACCGCCCCTTCCGGCACGGTCGTGGTCGGCTCAGCCACCGCGGCCGCAGTGCGATCCTGCTTGCGCCCGCGCCGTACGCGGCCGACCAGCGCCAGCGCGCCACCCAGCGCGATCAGCCCACCGCCGAACCAGATCAGCGTCACGAACGGCTTCCACCAGATGCGCAGTTGCCAGCGGCCGTCTTCCAGCGCGTCGCCGAGCACCAGATAAAGCTGCCCGTTCCAGCGCGTCATCTGCACCGATTCGGTCGTCGGTGTCGGCGGATCGGTGAAGAAGCGTGCCTGCGGCTTGGCAACACCGATCACGCGACCGTCGCGGCTGACGGTCAGCGTCGCCTGCATCGCCGTCCAGTTGGGTCCGGCAATCGGCATCACCGTATCGAAGGCCACGGTGGTGCCGGCAATCTCGAAACGGTCGCCCGGTCGCGCTGCGGCCAGCTTCTCCTGCGAGAAGGCGCTTTCCGAGGCCATGCCGGCCATGCTCACCGCGCAGCCGAGATGCGCGATTACCATGCCGTAGGTAAACAGGGGCGTGCGGCGCAAGTTGCGCTTCCAGAGCGGCGCGACGCTCGCCACCGCCACGCCGGCGGCCGCCCCGAACCCGATCGTCGTCAGCCACCCGACCGTGCGGGGCGCGAAGGCGATCACCGCCACCAGCGCGAGCAAGGCCGCGATCATGGCCGGCGCGGCGCGGCGTATCACCGCGCCCGTATCGTCACGCCGCCAGCGCAGCAGTGGCCCGACGATCAGCGCGATCATCAGCGCAACCGCCAGCGGGCCGATGATCGCGTTGAAATAAGGCGGGCCCACCGAGACACGCACCCCCATCATCTCGGTCAGCAGCGGATAGAGGGTGCCGACGAACACCAGTCCGAGAATGACGCAGAGCAGCAGGTTGTTGACGACCAGCATCGCCTCCCGGCTCACGGCGTCGAACCGTGCACCCTCATTCACGGTGTGGACGCGCAGCGCAAACAGCGCCAGCGCGCCACCGATATAAATACCCAGCAGCGCGAGGATGAAACTGCCGCGCGTGGGATCGACCGCGAAGGCATGGACGCTGGTCAAAATGCCCGAGCGCACGAGGAAGGTGCCGATCATCGACATGGCGAAGGCGATCACCGAGAGCATGATCGTCCACGCCCGCAGCGCGTCGCGCGTCGCCAGCACCGTGGCGCTATGGAGCAGTGCCGTTGCCGCCAGCCATGGCATGAGCGAGGCATTCTCGACCGGGTCCCAGAACCACCAGCCGCCCCAGCCCAGCTCGTAATAGGCCCAATAGGAGCCGGCGGTGATGCCGATGGTTAGCATGATCCACGCGGCCAGCACCCACGGCCGGATCGCACGGGCAAACCGGGCATCGACCGCGCGAGTCAGCAACGCGCCAACCGCGAAAGAGAACGCCACCGAGAGCCCGACATAGCCGAGGTAGAGCGTGGGTGGATGGAAGGCGAGGCCGGGGTCCTGCAACAGCGGGTTGAGCCCCTGCCCGTCCACCGCCGGGGGGTCGAGTCGCTTGAAGGGATTGGAGGCAAGCAGCAGGAATGCGTAGAAGCCCAGACTGATCGCCGCCTGCGCTCCCAGCGTCGCAATGTGCGTGCGCCGGTCCAGCCCACGCTCGAACAGCGCGACCGCCGCGCCCGCCACGCTCATCACTGCGACCCAAAGCAGCATCGAGCCCTCGTGATTGCCCCACGCGCCGGCGAATTTGTAGATGAACGGCTTGGCCGAATGACTGTTCGCCGCGACCAGATAGACTGACATGTCCGATCGCACGAACAGCAGGATGAGCAGCGCCATCGCGAGGCCGGTCAGCCCGCCCTGCGCCACCGCGACCGAGCGGATCAGCCGCCGCGCGTCCGCATTACCCTGTACCACCGCTGCCCAGGCGAGCAGCAGTTGCAAGCCTGCCAGCACGGCAGCCAGCCACAGGGCGGCAAGTCCGGCTTCGGCGATCATGGCTGGCTCGCTTCGACCTTATGGGTCTTGGGGTCGTACTGGATGCCTTCCATCTCGCGCGGCATGTAGCGTTCGTCATGCTTGGCGAGAATGTTGGTGGCGCGGAACGTGCCGTCGGCGTCGAACGAACCCTCGGCAATCGCGCCGGAGCCTTCCTTGAATAGATCCGGCGTGATGCCGCTGAAGGTGGCCGGCACGGTGCCCTTGCCGTCGGTCAGGTCGAAAGTGATCGTCACGCCGTCAGCCTCGCGCTTGAGGCTGCCGAGTGCCACCATGCCGCCCAGCCTCACCGCCTTGCCCGGTTCGATCTCGGCGGCCTTGGCTTCGGCCGGTGTGTAGAAATAGGCCGCCTGGTCGCGCAGGGCGGACATGGCGAGCAGCACCCCGCCGATCATCGCCGCCAGGGCCAATATCACCAGAACGAGGCGCTGATGCTTGCGCTTGGGGCCTTGCCGGCTCGATGCAACCGCGACCATCGTTTTCAATTCCATTCCAGAAGCTGTTTCGCGCGGGCTTCCGACTGGCGGGCGCCGCGCCACGCCCACAGGCTCGTCGCTACGGTGGCCAGAGCCGTCAGGCCATAAGCGGCGATCACGAAAGGCCAGGGATTCACGACATCATCCTCGCGACATGCGGCGCAGGCGCGCCTCGATGCGGTTCTCCGCCAGGATCGCGCGCATCCGCAGCAGCACGATGGCAACGAACCAGAAGGTAAAACCGAGCACGGTCAGGCCCAGCGGCCAGAGCATCGAGCTGTCGATGCTGCTGCTCGTGAACGTGATCGAGCGCCCCTGGTGAAGGCTGTTCCACCACACCACCGAGTAATGGATCACCGGCAGGTTGAGCGCGCCGACCAGCGCATAAATCGCGGTCACGCGACTCACGCCGCCCATATCGCCACGATCGGCGCTGGCACGACCGAGCGCGATATAGCCAAGGTAGAGAAACAGGAGCAGCAGCATGGAGGTCATCCGCCCGTCCCACTCCCACCATGTCCCCCACGTCGGCCGCCCCCAGATCGAGCCGCTGGCGAGGCAGATCGCGGTAAAGACGGCGCCCGGAACGGCCGTCGCCCGCCCCGCCACGGCCGCGAGCGGATGGCGCCAGACGAGTTGCGCGATGGCGGCGGCCGTCAGCCCGCTCCACCCGCCCATACCCAGCCAGGCGGCCGGCACGTGGATATAAATGATACGGAAGCTCTCACCCTGCAGATAGTCGGCGGGGGCGACAAACAACCCCGCCCAACAACCGATCAGAATCAATGCGATACCGCCCCAGAAGAACCAGGCGGTGACGGGCACGGCGATCGACAGGAATCGACGCGGATTCGCGAGGGCATGCATGCGGCCTCCTTTAGTGCGAGGCGCGCGGACATGCCAGTCCGTTGATTTGGCAAGGCGGGAGGAAAGCACCTTATCCGCATTATTTTGTGACGATGGGGCGACAAAGCCATTTTCCCCTCCTATATGGCCGGCAAATACAGCGTGCATGGAGAGTCTCCGCCCTCTCGCCTGCTTCGAGTAGAACCGATGCTGACCACCAATCCGTTTGACGATGACAAGCTGCGCGAAGAGTGCGGCATTTTTGGCGTTCATGGCGCCGCAACAGCCTCTGCCATGGCGGCGCTCGGCCTACATGCCCTGCAGCATCGTGGCCAGGAAGCCGCGGGCATTACCAGCTGGGACGGCAAGGAATTTCACACCCACCGGGCGATGGGCCACGTCGCCGGCAATTTCGATAATGACGAAATCATCCGCAGGCTCGCCGGTACTGTCGCCTGCGGCCATGTGCGTTATTCGACCACCGGCGAGACGGCACTGCGCAATGTGCAGCCGCTCTATGCCGATCTGTCATCGGGCGGTTTCGCCATCGCCCACAATGGCAACATTTCCAACGCGCTGAACCTGCGCAAGCGGCTGGTGCGCGAGGGGGCGATCTTCCAGTCCACCAGCGACACGGAAGTCATCATCCACCTGCTCGCCAAGTCGCGCTACCGCACGTTGCTCGATCGGTTCATCGACGCGCTGAAGCAGGTCGAGGGCGCTTATTCGCTCATCTGCCTCACCCCCGAGGGGCTGATTGCCTGCCGCGATCCGCTGGGGATTCGCCCGCTCGTCATGGGCCGGATTGGCGACGCGATCATCTTTGCGTCGGAGACCGTGGCGTTCGACGTGGTCGGTGCGGAATATATCCGGTCCGTCGATCCGGGTGAACTCGTCGTGGTGGCGCATGACGGCGAGATTCGCTCACACCGCCCCTTTGGCGACACGCCGCATCCCCGGCCCTGCATCTTCGAGCACGTCTATTTCTCACGTCCCGACTCGATCGTCGATGGTCACAGCGTCTATCAGGTGCGCAAGGCGATCGGCGCGCAGCTGGCCATCGAAGGGCCGGTCGATGCCGACCTCGTCATCCCGGTGCCGGACAGCGGGGTGCCCGCCGCGATCGGCTTTGCGCAACAGTCCGGTACGCCGTTCGAGCTGGGGATCATCCGCTCGCATTATGTCGGCCGCACCTTCATCCAGCCCGGCGACAAGGTTCGCCATCTGGGCGTCAAGCTCAAGCACAACGCCAATCGCGCGCTGATCGCCGGCAAGAAGGTGGTGCTGATCGACGATTCGATCGTGCGCGGCACGACCTCGCTCAAGATCGTGCAGATGATGCGCGATGCCGGCGCGAAGGAGGTGCATATGCGCATCGCCAGCCCGCCGACGCGACATAGCTGCTTCTACGGGGTCGATACCCCGGAGCGCGGCAAGCTGCTCGCCCACAAGATGGACGTCGCGCAGATGTGCGCCTTCATCCACGCCGACAGCCTCTCCTTCGTCTCCATCGAGGGCCTTTACAAGGCCATCGGCGAGAGCCGCCGCAACGGCGACGTTCCGCAATATTGCGACGCCTGCTTCTCCGGCGATTATCCGACCACCCTCACCGATTTCGATGACAATGCGCAGGTGAACCAGCTCGAGCTGCTGCACGAACGCGTCGTCTGACCCTATACGGATATCCATGACCAATCAGGACAATAAGGGCCGGCCGCTGGCCGGACGGATCGCTCTCGTGACCGGCGCCAGTCGGGGTATCGGCGCCGCCACGGCGCAGGCGCTGGCACAGGACGGCGCCCACGTCGTTCTCGTCGCTCGGACGGTGCCTGATCTCGAGGCTGTCGAGGACGCTATCCACGCCGCCGGCGGCAGTGCGACCATCGCTCCGCTCGACCTCACCGACGGCGAAAGCATCGGCCGGCTTGCGCAGGCCATCGGCGGCCGGTGGAAGGCGTTGGATATCCTCGTGCTCAACGCTGCCACGCTCGGCACGCTGGCTGCGGTGCCGGCCATCGATAGCAAGGAATTCGCTCGCCTGCTGACACTGAACATCGCAGCGCAGCAGGCGCTCATCGCGGCTTTCGACCCCATGCTAAGGGCCAGCGCGGACGCGCGTGTCGTCGCTCTCACCAGTGGCGTCGCGGCCGCCAGTCCGCGTGCCTATTGGGGAGCCTACGGCGCCTCCAAGGCGGCGCTCGAAGTGCTCGTCGCGGCCTACGGGCAGGAAGTCCGCAATGTGAGCGCGGTGCGCACCCACATCGTCGAGCCCGGCGCCACCCGCACCACCATGCGCGCACGCGCCTATCCCGGTGAAGACCCGGCCACGCTCAAGACCCCGGACGTCGTCGGCCGTGCCATCGCCGATCTCGTCGCCCGCGACGCTCCCGACGGCGAACGGCTGGTCCTGCCGAAGTAAGGCCAAGGGCGCCGGTTGGGCGGATTCCACCCGGCAAGCGATGTGTCCGGTCCGGGTTACGGAAACAGTCTGCGCTTCAAGACCGCGCTCGTTTTTGCGCGAGTGGTATCGTGCGAAAGCAGAAGCCCAGCGCCGAATCGGCACCCTCGCTCCCTCGCTCCCTCGGTTTCCGCCTCCCGCGATTCCTTCCCAAATTCGGTCGGGGAAAGCGAGTCACGGGCGGCGGACCGGTCCCGCCCTGCGCTCATCACAGACCCTATGGAGCGACCGGCGAGGAAGATTGCTCCTTCGACAGGTTAGGGGCGCCTGGATGAGTCCTCAAATCAATCCTTCAAACCGTCCCACATCTCTTTGATTTTACCAAAGAAACCGCTGGAGGCCGGGCATTCATCTCCGGTTTCGGTCGCGCGGAATTCCTCCAGCAACTCGCGCTGACGAGCGCTCAGCCGGGTAGGGGTTTCAACCTCGATCTGGATCACCAGATCACCCCGGCCGCGTCCGTTGAGCACCGGCATGCCGGCGGCGCGCTGGCGGAGTTGCTTGCCTGACTGGATGCCAGAAGGAATGCGGATTTCATGATCCTCCCCGTCGAGGCTCGGCACGTTGATCGTGCCGCCTAGCGCCGCCAGCGTGAAGCTGATCGGCACCCGACAGAAGAGATTGGTTCCCTCGCGCTCGAAGATGGCGTGTCGCCGGACATGCAGGAAGATGTAGAGATCGCCCGCCGGCGCGCCGCGCGGCCCGGCCTCGCCCTGCCCGCTCAGCCGGATGCGCGTGCCCTCGTCCACCCCCGGCGGGATGGTCACGTCGAGCGCGCGCTCCTTGTCGACCCGTCCTTCGCCACGGCAGGTTCGGCACGGCGATTTGATTCGCTGGCCGGCGCCATGGCAGCTGGGGCAGGTGCGCTCGATGACGAAGAAGCCCTGCTGGGCCCGCACCTTGCCATGACCGGCGCAGGTTGGGCACGTCTCGGCTGCCGTCCCTGGCTCCGCTCCGCTGCCGTCGCAGCTTTCGCATAGCGCCGCGACATCGATGCGGATCGTCGTCTCGCGGCCGTGGAAGGCATCCTCCAGGCTGATTTCGAGATCGTAGCGCAGGTCGGCGCCGCGCTGGGCCTGCTGGTGCCCGCCGCCCGAGAACCCGCCGCCAAATATCGTTTCGAAGATGTCGCTGAAGTCGGAGAAGCCGGCTCCTCCGCCATTCCCGCCGCCGTTCATGCCTTGCTGAAAGGCAGCGTGCCCAAAGCGGTCATAGGCGGCGCGCTTCTGCGGGTCCTTGAGGCAGTCATAGGCTTCGTTCAGGGACTTGAACTTGGCCTCGCTCTCCGCGCAGCCCGGGTTCTTGTCCGGGTGGTAGCGCATAGCCATGCGGCGATAAGCTGATTTGATGGTGTTCGCGTCAGCCGTCCGCTCGACTTCGAGCAACTCGTAATAATCTGTCTGGCTACTCATGCCCCGCAGCAGCTCCCCGTCCGTGTCCGGTCAGGCGCTCGCCCGACCGGACACGACTTTCCATTCTTAGGCCTTGTTGTCCTCGTCGACTTCGGAGAATTCCGCGTCGACCACGTCGTCACTCCCGGCGTTGGCGGGGCCTTCCGCACCGGGTGAAGCGGCCGCAGCCTGCTCCTTCTCGTAGATCGCTTGGCCAAGCTTCATGGAAACCTGGGCCAGTTCCTGGGTCTTGCTCTTCATCGCCTCGACGTCTCCGCCTTCGATGGCAGTCTTGGTCGCGGCGATCGCTGTCTCGATCTCGCCCTTGAGGTTCGCGTCCACCTTGTCGCCATGCTCAGCGAGTTGGCGCTCGGTGGTGTGGACAAGGCTCTCGGCGTTGTTCTTCGCCTCGGCGCCCTCGCGGCGCTTCTTGTCCTCTTCGGCAAAGCGCTCGGCGTCCTTGACCATCTGCTCGATGTCGCTGTCGGAGAGGCCGCCGGATGCCTGGATCTTGATCTGCTGCTCCTTGCCGGTGCCCTTGTCCTTGGCCGAGACGTTGACGATGCCGTTCGCGTCGATGTCGAACGTCACCTCGATCTGCGGCACGCCGCGCGGCGCCGGGGGAATGCCGACCAGATCGAACTGGCCGAGCAGCTTGTTGTCCGCCGCCATCTCGCGCTCGCCCTGGAACACGCGGATCGTTACCGCCTGCTGATTGTCCTCGGCGGTCGAATAGACCTGGCTCTTCTTGGCGGGGATCGTCGTGTTGCGGTCGATCATGCGCGTGAACACGCCGCCCAGCGTCTCGATGCCGAGCGAGAGCGGTGTCACGTCGAGCAGCAGCACATCCTTGACGTCGCCCTGCAACACACCCGCCTGGATGGCGGCGCCCATGGCAACGACCTCATCGGGGTTGACGCCGGTGTGCGGCTCCTTGCCGAAGAAATCCTTCACGATCTCGCGCACACGCGGCATACGGGTCATGCCGCCGACCAGCACCACGTCGCTGATCTCGCCCGACGAGACGCCAGCGTCGGCCAGCGCCTTCTTGCACGGGTCGAGCGTGCGCTTGATGAGGGCCTCGACGAGACGCTCCAGATCGGCGCGGGTGATCGACTTGACCAGATGCTTGGGGCCGTTCTGATCGGCGGTGATGAACGGCAGGTTCACTTCCGTCGTCTGCGCCGAGCTCAGCTCGATCTTGGCCTTCTCGGCTGCTTCGCGCAGGCGCTGGAGCGCCAGCTTGTCGCCGCGCAGGTCGATGCCTTCGGCCTTCTTGAAGTCGTCCGCCAGATATTCGACGATCTTGGAGTCGAAATCCTCGCCACCGAGGAAGGTGTCGCCATTGGTCGACTTCACCTCGAACACGCCGTCGCCGATCTCGAGGATCGAGATGTCGAACGTGCCGCCGCCAAGGTCATAGACGGCGATGGTCTTGCCTTCGCTCTTCTCAAGGCCATAGGCGAGTGCGGCGGCCGTCGGCTCGTTGATGATGCGCAGCACTTCAAGGCCCGCAATCTGGCCGGCGTCCTTGGTCGCCTGCCGCTGGGCGTCGTTGAAATAGGCCGGAACGGTGATGACCGCCTGCGTAACCGTTTCACCGAGGTAGGCTTCCGCGGTTTCCTTCATCTTCTGCAGGATGAAGGCGGAAATCTGTGAAGGGCTGTAGTCGGTGCCGCCGGCCTTCACCCATGCGTCGCCATTGGGGCCCTTCGCGATGGAATAGGGGACCAGCTCCATGTCCTTCTTGGTCATCGGGTCGTCGAATCGACGGCCGATGAGGCGCTTGACGGCATAGACGGTGTTATCGGGGTTGGTGACGGCCTGCCGCTTGGCGGGCTGGCCGATCAGGCGCTCGCCATCCTTGGCGAAGGCCACGATGGAAGGTGTGGTGCGTGCGCCTTCCGAATTCTCGATCACACGCGGTTTGCCGCCATCCATGACGGACACGCAACTATTGGTGGTGCCCAGATCAATACCGATAACCTTGGCCATAATTGTCCTCTTCAACCCCAGATTAGTTCAGCAGGTCCCACCTTCCGGGCCGCGTTTGACGCCGACCCGAAACGGTGTGTCGCTGGCGGATATAAGGCGGCTTGCCGCGCTCACAAGTGGTTGTTCCGATGGAGACGCCTCGTATCGGAGATTTTATCCTCATATGCTAAAAGTCCGCAGATTGACGGACTCGACGGCGTCTATCGCGTGAGGAGGGGCAGGATGAGGCAAATCGTGGCGTGTCCGATATGCCGTAGCGACAAGATCGCGTTCCGCTATGACGGTCGGTCCAACCGCAATCTTGCGGACCGGACAGTGTGGCCGATCTTCAGCTGCGAGAATTGCGGACACGGCTTCATGAACCCCCAACCGAGTTGGGAGGAACTTCAGCCTTATTACAACCCGGCTTACGAGCCCTACCAGGAGGATCACGGCTTCCAGGAGATCGATCGGGAGGTCGAGGAGGCGCGGCAGACCGGAGAGCTGCGCCATATCAAAATCACGCGCAACATGCGGCTTCTCGATATCGGGTGCGGCGGAGGGGCATTTCTCCGTAGAGCGCAAGCCCTGGGCGCGCAGGTGCAGGGCGTTGAACCCAGCGATCATGGCTACGCGACGGCGGTCAAATCGGGCGTGCCCGTCTATCACGGCCAAACCGAGGGCTTTCTGGAGGCCTATCCCGATAGAAAGTTCGATGTCGTCACGTCAAACCATGTCATCGAGCATCATCCCGCTCCCGTCGATCTGCTCAAAAGCATGGCGAAGGCGCTGGCCGACGGCGGCTACATCTGGTTCGCCGTTCCCAATGCGGGTTGCCTGTCCTCGCGACGCCTCGACTGGCGCTGGCACAGTTCGGACCTGCCATTCCACCTGATGCAGTTTACGCCGCAGAGCGTGCGCGAGACGCTCGAGCTTGCCGGGCTCACCGTGCGCAGGCTCTACACCTACACATTCCCGCCTGCCGGCCTCGCATCTTTCCGTGCCGAGTTGCGCTATCGCTTTTTGATTCCACGCAAGCTTACGACCCGGCTCCCACTCGCGCGCTATGCTGCCCGGCGCGCACGCCGACTGGATGGGCGCGGCGAAGGCGAAGCGATTGTGATAGAAGCCACAGCCTGATTATCGTTCAAGCGACGCACGCGGCCTGCAATTTGTTTCCTCATGCGCTATGTGCGAAGGGCCCTTTGCTACTCAGGAGATCTACCAAGATGCGGCGCGGCCTATTCCTTATCGGTTTGAGTCTTTCGGCGCTGGCCGCCCTCTCGGCCTGCGATTCCAAGCCGCTTTATGTCGATGGCGGCTATGTGCGCCTTAACGCGAATCCATCCGCGCCTTCCGCCGCCTACTTCACCATTCATGGCGGCGATAAGCCGGTCGTCCTGCGCGACGTGACCAGCGAGTCCGCCGTCCGGCTGGAGTTGCATGAAAGCAAGACGCAGAACGGTATGGCGTCGATGGCCAAGATCGATACGGTGGACGTGCCGGCGGGCGAGAAGGTCACGTTCACGCCGGGCGGCAAACACATCATGCTTTGGCAGATCAATCCAGAGACTGTGGCCGCCGGCAAGATGACGTTCACCTTCATCTTCTCCAACGGCGACCGGATACTCGCCGACGCCGTCATCCAGCGCCCGGATGGCAGTGCGCCTGACCACGCGGCTGGAGCCAGCGCCGCCGCAGATGAGCATGCGGGCCATTAGGCTCCGGAAGATCTGATCTCCCCGGCCCCGCGCTCCGGGGCATGGGGTGCCATGACCGCCCTTCCCGCTGTCCCGCCACGTCGCGGCGACGTTCCCATTTCCCCCGAGCTCGGCTCACGAAACGACCACGCCCGCCCGCCGGGTGCCGCGCCGTCTGGAAACAGCATTCTTTTTGCGCAGCCCCCTGCGAACCGGTAAAAGACCGGATCGTGGGGGAGCCAAATGCTGGGGACGAAGGCATTCGCCGACATCGTCGGCCTCATCTATGATTGTGCGCTGGATCCGGATTGCTGGCCGGACGCGCTGGCCCAGATCATGCAGGGGCTAAATTTCTGCAATGCGGCCCTGTCTCTGATGGACATGCAGGCCGGAACCATCGTGCTGAACATCACCAGCGGTATCGAAGAACCGTGGTTGGGGCGCATGGCGAGCTACTCCAGGGATGTGCTGGACCAGTGGGGCGGTCTGGAGAGGCTGCACGCTTATCCCCTCCACGAACCGGTCGTTCTAACCCAGGTCAACCCGCGGAGCACATCGCCGGACAACCGCTATTATGTCGAATGGGCCAAGCCGCAGCGCATCATCGACGTGATGGCCATCGCGCTGGCCCGCGATACCCGTATGCTCGGCACAATCGGCTTGGGCCGACACGAGAGCGCCGGCGCCATTTGCGCGGCCGAGGTGGAGATGGCCCGGCTGCTCGCACCGCATCTTCAACGCGCCGTGGCGATCAGCAGGCTGCTGGACTTGCGCCAACTCACCGTTGACAGCATGGAGGCCGTGCTCGAGCGACTGTCCACACCGGTGTTCATCGTGTCCCCTCGCGCGCACCTCATCTGGCGTAACGCGGCAGCCGACGACCTCCTTGCGACAGTCGACGCTCTCACCATCCGGTCTGAGCGGCTCGTCCTGCGGAACCAGTCTGCCGATCACGCGCTGAACCGGGCGCTGATTTCGTTGGCGGGTGAGGGGCGGCTCGCCAACGGCATGGCCTGCGACGTGCCTATACGCAGCCCGGACGGGGGCCTGCTCTCGCTCCATGTCCTGCCCTTGCCTTCGGCGCGGCACGGGTCTGGCGGTGGGTCGGTGGCTATCCTCGTAGGCCCGCATGGTCCGCAGCGCGACGCCGGCGATATTCTGGGGGCGCTGTTCGGCCTCACGCCGACCGAGCGCCGCGTCCTGACGCGCCTTGCAGGCGGGGATACGGTCGCCCAGATCGCCCGCGCATTGGGGATTAACGAAGCCACGGTTCGCACACATCTGGGCCAGCTCTTCGAAAAGACAGATACGCATCGGCAGGCTGAACTGGTCGCGCTATTTGCGTCTCTCAGCCTCCCGCTCCGGCCCGAGTAAGCACAGGCCAAGCGCGCAGCCCGCATCCTTTCCATTGGAGCGGAGCGTCTCCGCACACAGAGACCGGTGCAGCGGGGTCGATCATTGTGGCAGGGTTGGAGAGATGGGCGTTCCGAGTCCCTGGTCCGCCCATAGCGCAGGCCTGCCATGCCTTGAGGGGACAAGCGGAGCCCGCGTCCTCCGGCAAATCTTCATCCCCTCCCCCATTTGACGGAGGCGCCCTGCCCCACTCTCCTCTAGCTGTACTTTCGGAGGAGGGGGTGCATGACCGATCAACTTGACCATCGCGAAGTCTGCCTGTCCGATCGCGCATTGGGGCCCGCGAGATTTCCTGTGCGGAAGCAGTTCGCCAGCGCCCCGCGACATCGTCCATCCCAGTCGCCATCGTGGTGGAATATTCCGTTCATCGCCCTCCCCTTGGCGACCATCGGTGTTCTGTTGGCGATGGACCTGATCGAAAACGCCATGGCGCCGCTGATCACCTCCCCCGCATGGACCGCGACGGGCCCGGCTGCCGGGTCGTCAGCCAATCCCACCCCGCCAAGCCGATGTGGGCGCGCCGAGCTCATCGCCGGCATGGGACTGTTCAGCTGGATCGCGCCCAGCCCGAGCCGCGCCACGCCCGATCCGTGCCCACCGGCGTAGCCCCGCTGTCTTGTCCGTCATGACGGCCTCCGCTCTGTGGTGAGGGCAGCGATGTGTACTGGATAGGTACGAATCACCCGCGCAAAACGTCGTTGGTTCGCGTCCCGTTCCGGATTTTGAGGCAACCCTTGTTGGGACCAAAAAGCCACTAAATCTCTTTGAAGCACGGAGATTTAATGGTGGGCGCGGCAAGGATTGAACTTGCGACCCCACCCGTGTGAAGGGTAGGCTACCCTCTCCGGCGCGTTCCGACTGCATCCGAAAAATATAGCGTTTCCCGAGGTTTGGTCTTAGAAACCTTCCGGCCGGGTCCGCTATGGTCCGGCTGAAACCGGGGCATTTCGCTACCCCTCGGCTACCCCGGAAGGAGAAACGTGCTATGGCGACAGTTATGAAGAAGGAAAAGAGCAAGTCGGAGGTCGAGGAGCAGCGCCGCCGGGAGCGGTTGACGGACAAGCGGCTCGAGAAGCTGGTCGCGCCGCCGGGCGGCCGTCTCGAGATCGCGGATGACCTCGTCCGGGAGCTCCGGGTGCGTGTGGGCAAAAGCGGCAAGAAGAGCTGGTCGATGCTGTACCGTGTCGCGCAACCGGACGGGCGGCGCGGGGAAATGAAGCGGCTGAACATCGGGGTCTATCCGACCGTGTCCCTGACCGCAGCCCGCGATAAGGCACGCGAGGCCCTCGAGGCCGCCAGTATGGGCATCGACCCAGCGGCCGTTCGGGCAACCGAGATCGACCAGCGCCAGACCCGCACCTTCGAGATCGTCCTCGAGCGCTGGATTGAATTGCACGTGAAGGTGACGACCCGCGACGGACAACGCGCGAAGGCGGCCGAGGAAGCCGCCCGGAAGGAGGCCGAGGAGACCGGCAAGGCCCCGCGCAAGGTTGGTCGCTGCCCGGCCGAGCGGTTGCTGACCGACCTCGTCCTCCCGAAGTGGCGCGGTCGCCTGATCGAGAGCATCCGCCGGACCGAAGTTGTCGAGCTGATCGACGGCATCGTGATGGACAAGGGTGCCAACATCGCCCGGGAGGTCCGAAAGCATCTTGTCGGCCTGTTTAGCTGGGCAATCGACCGGGGGATGATCGACATAAGCCCGGCCGCCGGGATTAAGCGCAAAGACCTGCGGTATGCGGCGAGCGAGCGGTGCCTCTCGATGGACGAGCTCCGCCGAGTGTGGAATGCCGCAGGTGACTTGGGCTACCCCTTCGGCGATTGGGTGCGCCTGCTTATCTTGACCGGGCAACGCCGCTCGGAGATTGCCGACCTAGAGCGCGGCTGGCTCGCGCCGGAAAAGGATCGCCTGTTCGTGATTCCCGCCCACAAGTATAAGACGGGCATTGCCCACGCAGTCCCGCTGTCCGCCCCGGCGTGGAAGATTGTGGAGGGCCTGCCTCGGTGGAATGAGGGCGAGTTCCTCCTTTCCGGCTCCGGCGGCCGCAGCGCCATTAGCGGCTTCTCGAAGGCGAAGGCCTCGCTGGACAGGAAGATAGCGAAGGCGGCCGAGCAGGAGGGCCTGCCGCCGATGGCCCCTTGGCGTATCCACGACCTCCGGCATTCCGTGACCACGCATATGATCGGCTTGGGCATCCGGGAGGAGCACGTCGAGCGGGTTCTCGGCCACAAGATTGGCGGTGTTGCCGGGGTGTATAACCACCACAGCTACCTGCCCGAGAAGCGGGCCGCGCTTGAGAAGTGGGGCAAGCTGTGGAGCTGACTCCCGAAGAGCGCGCGCGTATTGAGGCAATCCGCGACGAGATCGGTCCGGCGCATCCCTACGTGGTGGACGGCTTCCGTGCCCAGATCGGCGGCAAGGTTGACGTGAAGGCCGAGCGCCAGCGCATCGCCCGCGTACGTGATGCTTGGGCATCGCTCGACCCCGTGACGCAGAATTGGCTGCGCTGGACGACCGCCGAGCGCGTGATCGAATTGCTCGCCCAGAGCTCGAACACGGTTGTTGCCGATGCCATCCGCTCCTCGACCGAGGAGGAGCTCGCCCGGCTCCGGGCCGAGCTGGCCGAGGGATACCGCTTTGAAGACACCGGCGCTGGCTACGGGGTGGCCGAGGATTGCCCCGTTGGGCCGGGCGAGGGTCCCGGGCCGCTCGACCCTCCGGCGATGCTCGAAGAGACAGAAAATGCGATGCGCTTGCCCAGCGGCCGGGCCGAGGAATTGCCCAATCTGCGAAGGGTCGTGGAGGTGCTCTATGCCATCTGGCGACGTGACCAGCTTCCCGGAGCGCCGAAGGTTACGGCCGAGGCCGTCGAGGCCATCGCCGGGGAGATCGGGCCGCTGTACGGCCTGTCGCTCGACAATGCTCGCCGCCGCGTGAAGGTGGCCTTGCGCGAGATCGACGAGCATTCCGAGCTGCCGCTCCGGTAAGGGTCCCGGATTAGCGCCCCTTCCCGGATGCCCGTCGCGGGCCTTCGGGCACCGGGTTAGGAAGCCTTCGTACCGGCCCGGATGGGGCCCCACACGAAGGACGCTGCGATGGCCCAGGCACTGGCATTTAAGGACGCGGTCGAGCGGGTGAGTCGGACCTCCGACAAGATCGTGCTCGACATACGTGGCGTGGTCGAGCTGACCACCTACTCGAAGTCCGTGATCTATGATCTCGTGAAGCGAGGCGAGTTCCCGAAGCAAAAGCGCATCGGCCCGAACCGGGCCGTGTGGGTCCGGTCCGAGGTCGTGGACTGGCTCGAGGCGAAGCTCGCTGCGGCTGAGGCCGCCTGACCCCCAAAGAAGAGGCCGCCCGCCCCCACAGGATGGAGCGAGCGGCCAGTATGCATCGGATTGGCCGAAGGAGCCTCGACCGTGAATGACTCTAATGGACCCGGTGCCGGAGGCGAAGGCCCGACCGTTGAGCCGGACCTGCCAGAGGCGATGCTCGAAGATGCCATTTCGTTCCTGCGCCGGGTCCGGCCGGAAGGGCCGTGGACGCTGACAGCCATATTCCCCGAACGGGACGGCCGCCCAACGCAGACAGAGACGTTTGGCCCGGAGACCGAGACCGAGGCGCTGGCGTGGCTCGAGGCGCGGTCCGGCCGGATGAACCTATATTGGATGGTGAACCCTGCCCTGCGCCCGCTCTCGAAGAAGGCGGAGCGCGCTGACGTGAAGGAGATGGTCGCGCTCTGGGTCGATATTGACCCGAAGAAGGAACGGGACCCGACGAAGGAACAGGACCCGGCGGCCGCCCGCGCCAACGCGATCGCTCGTCTCGAGGTGTACTCGCCTCCGCCCTCTACCTTGATAGACAGCGGCGGCGGAGTGCAGGCATTCTGGATGCTGGACGAGCCTCTTTTTATCGGCGGCGATATACCGGCGGCCGAAGATGCGGCGCGGTATAATCAGCAGCTTGAGATCGAGCTCGGTGGAGACCGCTGCCATAATCTCGACCGCGTGATGCGCCTGCCGGGCACCATAAACCTCCCGAACGCAGGCAAGCGCGCAAAGGGCCGTAAGCCAAGGCGGGCCGAGCTGCTCGAGTACCACGATGACCGGCGCTATCCGCTGGCGGAATTTGCGATGGCGGTGCCGGGACCCGCCACCGGGTCTGATTCGACCGGCCGCGTGTCTCTCGAGCGCAGTGAGGTGCGACGGCTGACCGATACCGAAGAGCTCGACCAGTGGAATGTCCCCGGCTGGGCCAAGGCCGTTATCGCGCAGGGGCACAATCCGCTCGAGCCGGACAAATGGGGCGGCGATAGATCGCGCGCGGTTTTTGCGGTTGCCTGCGAGCTCGTCCGCCGGGGCGTGCCGCCGGAGCTGATCGTGGGTATCCTAACAGACGAGGACCTTGGCATCTCCGGGCACATCCTCGCCCAGAAGCGGCACGTCGAATATGCGTGGGAACAGGTCGAGAAAGCCACCGCAAAGGTGGCCCAACAGGCTGAGGACTTCGCCCGCGATAATGAGGGGAAGCCCTTCGCCAACCATCAGGGCAACATCCGACTAGCGTTGCGCAAGCTCGATGTGGGTGTCCGCTTCGATGTGTTTGGCGAGAGGGGCCTAATCGAGGGCCTCGACGGCTTTGGCCCGCATCTCGGTGACGCCGCGATGACGCGGCTATGGCTGACGATTGCCGAACGCTTCGGCGTGAAGGCGGGGAAGGACTTCTTCTGGAGTGTGGTGGAGGACGCGGCCCGGCGCGACAGCTTCCATCCCGTGGTCGATTATCTGGCGGGCTTGGAGTGGGACGGGGTTCCCCGCATCGAAAATTGGTTGGCAACATATATGGGCGCCGCGAGAGACAAATATACCCAACACGTTGGCGCGATTTGGCTGATTGCCGGTGTGCGGCGGGTTCGCCAACCCGGCTGTAAGTTCGACGAGATGGTGATCTTCGAGAGCGAACAGGGGAAGGACAAATCGACTGCGCTGGCCATTATGGCGGTGCGTGAAGAATGGTTCTCCGATGACCTCCCGCTGGGCGCTGACGCCAAGGTGGTTATCGAACGGACGCAAGGCAGGTGGATCGTCGAGGCGGCCGAGCTGGACGGCATGGGCAAGAAGGCCGTTGAGAGCTTGAAGGCGATGCTTTCCCGGCGCATCGACCGTTCCCGGATGGCGTTCGGGCGAATGCCCCACGAGGCCCCGCGCCAGTTTGTCGTGATCGGCACGACGAATGGACAGCAGTATCTTCGTGACAGCACCGGCAATCGCCGCTTCTGGCCCGTGCGCGTGGGCAATGTCGATGTTGAAGCGCTCCGGCGCGACCGCGACCAGCTATGGGCAGAGGCCGCCAAACGCGAGGCTGAGGGGGCCAGCATCCGGCTTAACAGGGACCTATGGCAATCCGCCGCAGCCGAGCAGGGCAAGCGGAGGTTGTTGGACCCCTATTTCGTCGCACTGGATGAGGCGCTGGGAGATCGGACCGGCAAAATTCGAACGCGGGATGTCTGGCGCATCGTCGGTGTGCCCGTGGACCGGCGCACGCCGCAACACGAACAGCGGGTGGGCGAGGCGATGCGTGAGCTAGGCTTCGAGCGCAAGCAGGGAAGGTTCGGCGGGGGAGGCCCGGAATACGCCTACGTGCGCGGCACGAAAGCCGAGCGGCTGCGGCAGATTGAGGTGGATGGCGACGAGCGGACCGGGTGGACAGTGATCGAGGAAAAGCCCGCTCGCCCTGCGCAGAAGCGGCTGGAACAGGCCGGTGGCGGTGATGAACCTTACTAGCCGTAACCCCCCGTCGCCCCACTTGGAACTCAGAGGGGGTTACGGAAAAAGCCACAAATCGCGACGATTTCGCTGTGGCGTAACCCCCGTAACCCCCCGTTGCCCCACTTTCCTAAAGGATGTTCGAGAATGCCCAAGGGCGGGGCTACCCCGGCTGTGCGCTATCGTTCCCCTCTTAGAGATAGGGGGTTACGGGGGGTTACGGTTCCGAAAGGCACAGAAATACGTGGCCGGAGCCGTAACCCCCGGGGGTTACGTCTTGGGGTTACGGGGGATTACGTCGCTTGCCTGTCTGCTGTTTGGGCCCCGCCACACCCCGTTTGGCCCGTTCGGCCTAGCGCGCGCGGGCGCGAGATCGGCGCACCGCCAGACGGACCCCACCCTCTTCGAGGGCCAGCCCTTCGGGAGCCGCGCCACATATTCTGTGCCTGTCTCGCAACCAGCTCGGCCCGGGGGTATTCGAGGGGTAGCGAAGGCCTCTCTGCGCAACGCCCCGCCGTTCGTTTCCGAACGGTCGCCAGCTATCGTTCGCCCATGGCCACGAAGCTGACCGACCGCCGCAAGCGCCTGTTCCTCCTCGAGCTCTCCCGCCACGGCAGTGTCGTGCGCGCGGCCCGCGCTGCCAGCCCGCGCGCCAGTGCCCGCTTCGGCGCGAAGCAGACCTTCGCTGACGAGCGGGAGCGTGACCCCGAATTCGCCCGGCAATGGGACGAAGCGATGGAAGCTGCGAAGGCCGATATCGAACACGAGATTTACCGGCGCGCGCAGGAAGGCTGGGAGGAGCCCATCTACGGCGGCAGATATCGTGAACAGGTGGTCGGGTCGGTGCGGCGCTATTCGGACCGCCTCCTCGAGCTTCGAGCCAAGGCATTGCTGCCGGCCTACCGTGAAATCTCGAGCGTGTCGGTGAACGGCCGCGTGACGCACAATGTCGATGCTGGCGTGTTGGGCGATGCGGTGGCGAAGGTCGCTTTGCAGATGGCCGAGGGCCTGCGCGCGCTGCCGCCGCCGGTGAGGGTGATCGACCTTGAACCGCGATAGCGCCCTCGATGACCTCGCCTTCGCGGTGGGGTGCCAGATGATGGGGCCGGACGCGCGCCGGGCGCTGCGCATCTCCCTGTTGTACGAGATGGGCGAGAAGGCCCCGCCGGTGCCCGAGATCGCCGTCCTGTGGGACGAGGACCGCCTGCTGCGCGGGGAGCGGGAGCCGGTGACGGTCTATGACCGCTGGGTGCTGATGCGCGCCCGCGACGAGGCCCAGCGCCCGCTCTTCGATGAACATTTCTGGCGGATGCGCCGCGTGGACCTCGAGCACGCGGGCTTCGACCGCAACGAGGCCCGCGACGTGATCGCCGCCATCCGCCTGTCCTTGGGCGACACCACCACAATCGGATTGAACGAAGGAGACCCCGATGAAGCTATGGAACAAGCAGACGCAGCCTGACACCCCGGAGCCGGACCACCTGCGCGAGATCGCGGGCGAGCGCATCGCGGCGGCCGAGCGTTTCTCCGCTGCCATCGCGGCCGCCGGGGAAGCAATGGCCGCCCTGTTCGAAGCGGACCGGGCATTCCAAGCCGAGTACGCGCAGCGCCACGGCGGGGAGCTCTATTCGTCCTCCCGCCTGATGCACCAGTTCCGGGGCGGCCTGTTGGGCGACCTCGAGCTGAACGCGCCGGACTTGCTGCGCTACCTGAACCAGCCCCGGCAATCGCGCGCCACCGCACAATCGGTCGCCTCCCTGATAGCCACGCAGGTCCGCCACGACCTGTCCTCCCTGCCTACCGAAAAGGAACCCGCACAATGAGCCTGCCCAAGAAGATGATCGTCCGCGATATGACCGTGAACGAGGTTTCGACCGTTGACCGTCCCGCGCAGCCGGGGGCCGTTGCCGTGATCTTGAAGAGCGGCACGGTCGATATTCGAAAGAACGCCTCCGAGGTGGCCGCTGGACAGGCAGCGCCGCTGTATAAGGCAGGCGAATACGGGGACGCCATTATGGCCCGGGCCGAGGAGATCGCGCTGGCGAAGGGCATCTCCGCTGGCAAGGCGCTGATCGACTATGCCGTGTCCGACACGGTGTTGAAGGAGCTGTCCTGCGCTGAGCGGATGGCTGAGGCGGGTTTGCGTAAGGTCCGCACCGATGCCGTGTTCGAGGCCAGTGACAAATGGAGCTGAGCCCGGAGAGCTTCCGCAACGGCTATCTCGCCCTGTTCGACGACAACACCCGTAACGCCCACCTGGCCGCGCTGATCGACGCCCGGCTGAACGAGCGCAGCCGGTGGCCCACGGTCGAGATCGTGCGCAAGGCGGCGGGCCTGTTCCGGGTCGATGCGGCCGAGCTGGGCGCGTTCTTTGGGCTGTTGCGGCTCGAAGGCTCGAAGGGCGAGGTCTGGGTTGACGTGGTGCGTGCGCCCCACGCGGCCGAGCTCGCCTCGGTCGAGCGCCTGTCCCGTGGGCAGCTCCGCGCACTTGGCATGATGCGCTCGCTGGTGGCGTGATGGAACGGCCCCGGTCCTACCGAAAGCGCCGGGACGTGTTTGACGAGCCGGCGGTGACGGTGACGCGGCCCTGCCTGCGTTGCCGCAAGCCCTTCGAGAGCGAGGGCGCGCACCATCGGCTGTGCTATCCTTGCGCCAGCGAGAACGTGAGCCCCTACGCTGTCTAAATTCCTATTCGTGAACAAGAATTGCAGATTGTCGCTCGACCCATAGCGGTGATTTGCATAGGTGTGCTGCTAGGAGGTTCTAGCATGCACAAATTGGGGGACTTGGCTTCGTCGGAGGCGTTGATTTCGGAGCTCTACATCGATCTGCGACGGCGGGTGAACGGTTGGGCCGACATTACGAAGCAAACGGCGCAGGCTCGGATGGGCTATATTGGCCAGCACCTAGTGTCGATTGCGACAGGGTTCCCCGGCGGTCGCTCGGGAGCTCGAGGAAAGGATTTGGTGCTGCCAGACGATCAGTATGGCGAAATCAAGACGTGTTATCGCGTCGATCAGTTAGGGGCATGTATCGATTGCCAGGCTGTCGTCGCCTCTATCGAAAAGCGGTGCCATTCCTGCGAATCCGAAAATATCCTGCGAAAAGACGACTCAAAGTGGCTTATCGGAATCAGAACTGATCTCGAGTACGCGCAAATCATAGAGCCAAAGTTTTATTATTTGGTTCTCTTCGAATTTGAAGATTTGCAGAATCCGGATGTTATCGTTGCTTCTATTTGGCGCGTTGACCCAAGAGTTCCTGGGTTCGCGTATGCGATGATTGACTATCGGGAAAATATTAAGTCGAAGTCTGTTTCGGGTGCGCCATTTAATTTGTGGCCGCACCAGCTGAAGTTCCATCTTATGCGACCTTGCTTGATTTATCGCTCTTTGATCCGGAGCGATGACACGATCGAGACACAGATTTTTCCGGGACGCGATGAGCCGCTGCCGCCGGAAATGATCGACCTTGCAGAATTTTCGCGTTCTCGAAACTTGACCGAAGAAAAGATTGAAACGGCCGCTGACTACCTAAAGCTGGGCCCAGTCGAGGGGGCCACAAAACGGGCAAAGATTAATTGGCTTGTGGAAGCCGCCAAAGCAAAAGGTATAGGCCCCGGAGAATTTGCAGACGGCCTTGCCTACGGCCTTTATCGATCAGATATTGAGGAGCACCTTTCGGGTTTGCCTGCCTTGCTTCGAAAGCACCTAGATGAGGCCAAATTGCTCGAGTGAGTCCTCATCGAGCTTCGTCTGGGCAAATGCCAAGGCATTTAGCTCGTCATTGAGCTCCGCTTGCCGACGGTTGAGGTTTGCCGCTTCTCTGATCGCGTCCGATGCCCAAAGGTCCTCGTGGAGTTCGATTTCGAGCACATCGTCTGGATAGAGGTGCGCGGTTTGGCCGCGCACCCTATCCTGAATTGCTTGAGTGACTGCAGGGTGGCGAATGTAAGCGAGTAGCTGGAATGGATCGACGCCCTTTGCGGGCCGCAGAAGCATCACCTCTCCTACGAATGAGGCGCCGCCGCCTACTTCCGCAGGAATTTGTGTGACGATATCGACCTTCTTCGCGATATACTTGGATGCATGTGCCGAGGACGTTAAAAGAAGGTCGCCAGCGCGGAGTTGCCGCTCCGCCTTAGTGTACCTTTTGGATGCGTTACCGGCGACGAAATTTCGGTCTCTAGCAACCCAATTTATCCCGCTCCCGCTAAGGTTGCCGACCTTGACCAAAAACAGCCCCTCGTCGGCGTAAGCGGAGCGAGGTGGCGTAGCGCCAGTAGTGGCAAGCTCTATCAAGTCTCTCAGCTTTCGCCCGTTTTTTGACGACCCGCCGCGCCCTGTTCCCAAGATTGCTTCGAGGTCGTGAAAAGTCTTGCCAGCCGGGCGTGGATCGAGAACTTGAATAGTTGATGCCGGCTCGAACTCTGGCAAGTCCTCCCCATCGATGAGCCCTCGAAGATAATCGCCTAGCCCAGCGAGCTCGCTTCCTGGCCTGAACCTTCCTGTGGAGTCGAAGCCAACATTCTCTATCCGCGCTAGGATCGGTCTGGTTAGTGTGTCCGCTTCTTGAGCATCGGTATACCTCTGGGCGATAACCACCACGGTCGTGGTTTGCGTGCCTGTTGCAGAGAATGTCTCGGCGGGAAGCGTAATTAGCGCCCGCACGAACCCGAGTTTCCCGAGTTTGGCTCTGGCCTCCGCAATTCTCTGGTTTGTGATTACGCTACGCGGCAATACGATGCCGACCATGCCCCCCGGCCGAAGCAGTTGCAGCGCTCGTTCGAAGAACACTATCTCGCTGGCTATGCGCGAACCCGTCCCGCCGGTGAGGTACTGACTGAAATCGCAAGTACTGGCGTCTAATGAAACGCCGAATGGTGGGTTTGTTAGAACAAGATCGAAGCTCTCGTCCTGATACCATGCAGGCAGCGCGTCTGAACCAAAGCTGCCTAACGAGTCGGCCGCAGTACGCTGGAAATCGATGCCGTCTAGATGGCCGCAGTTAAACTCCGCGAGCTGTAGCATCCGAGGATTCTTATCGATGGCTGAGATGCTTGCTTTTCCCAAGTCCCCGCTTTCTCGAATGTAGCGAACTGTTTCGAAGAGGAATGTGCCTGACCCGCAAGCTGGGTCGATTATCGAATCCCGAGAGGTCGGATTGAGGGCAACGACGATTTCGCGAACGATCTCATCAGGCGTGAGAAATATTCCCAATCCTTTTCGGACCGAGCCGTTGAGGAAAACCCTTAGCGCCGAGCTTCGGAGATCAAGGCCAAGGTCAAGCAGTGCGGTTTGGGCGAAGACCTCATGTACCTTACCCAGCGCAACATCGGAAAGCGCGATTCCCTCGCTGCCCCATTTCTGCGGGGCAACCTTGGAGTGCCTGAGATATTCCTGAAAGCGCTTCTTGATGGCTTCCCCGGTTGCCTTCGGGCTGCCCTTGATCGGCGAGATCGGGGACTCGGATTTTTCGTCGTGTTCTTTGAAAAAGAGATACTTGAGCAGCTCGTCGAGTGCCTCCTGCGGTTGAAGCCCATCGGCATTCCGCATCTCATTGTGAGCTGTCTGATATTGGCTTGCGAGCGAACGGGCTGTGGTCATTCCCAATGGTTAGAAATATTTCCAACTTTCGGAAAGAGAAATTTTCTAGCTACCCCTATCGTACCCCGGGGCGAAAATGGTGACCATCTTATCGGCTAAGTGCCTGAAAAGATGGTGGGCGCGACAGGGATTGAACCTGTGACCCCACCCGTGTGAAGGGTGTGCTCTACCACTGAGCTACGCGCCCGGCGACATGTCGCGGGAGGGAGCGCTTTGGCGAGAGACGCCTCGCCTGTCAAGCCGCTCCGGGTCTCAAAATGCGGTTCGACGAAGGCGATGCCGCAAAATGGAAACCGGGGCCGGATGGTCCGGCCCCGATCATCCGTCGATGGATCAGAAGATGCGGACGGCAATCTCGGCCGGCGCCGCCAGGTAGCGTTCCAGCTCGCTGTCCAGCTTGAGCAGCGTCAGCGAGGCGCCCGCCATTTCGAGCGAGGTGCAATAGTCGCCGACATAGTTGCGCACCACCGTGTAGCCGGCCTGTTCGCAGCGTTCATGGGCACGGGCGTACATCAGGTACAGCTCGCTGATCGGGGTGCCGCCCAGGCCATTGACCATCAGCGCAACGCGGTCGCCAGACTTGTAGGGGATGTCCTGCGCCACCGCGTCGAACAGCTCGTCGGTGATCTGGTCCGCGGGGTGGATCTTCTCGCGGCGGCGGCCCGGCTCGCCGTGGATGCCCACGCCGACTTCCATCTCGTCGTCGCCAATGTCGAAGATCGGCGTGCCCTTGGCGGGCGGAATGCAGCTGGTCAGCGCCACGCCCATGGAGCGGACGTTGTTGTTCACCTTCTCCGCCACGGCGAGCACCTCGTCGAGGCTCTTGCCCTCGGCCGCAGCCGCGCCGCACGCCTTGATGACGAAGAAGTTGCCGGCCACGCCACGGCGGCCGACGGTGTAGAGGCTGTCCTTCACCGCCACGTCGTCATTGATGATGAACGACTTGACCTTGATGTCCTCTGCTTCGGCCAGCTCGATGGCGGTTTCCCACGCCATGCGATCGCCCTGATAGTTGTTGATGAGCACCAGCACGCCGGCGTCGGAGGCAAGCGCCTTGATCGTCTCGTAGCAGGCGTCGACGGGCGGAGCGGCGAACACAGCGCCCTGGCAGGCGCCATCCAGCATGCCCGGGCCGACCGCCATGACGTGCGCCGGCTCATGCCCCGAGCCGGAGCCCTGGATCACCGAAACCTTGTCGGCGACCGGGCGGTCCTTGCGCTTGATCATCTGGAATTCGGGCACATACTCCAGCAGGTCCGGGTTGGCGAGCACCACGCCCTTCATGAACTCGGGCACGAAATTGGCGGGATCGTTGACGAACTTCTTCATTGGGTTTCCTCCCCTCGTGTTCAGACGGATTGCTTCAGCAGTTCAGGCGCGGTGGGCGTCCGCTCGATCCCGAATTCGGTGCACCAGTCCTGCAAAATGGTGGCGATGGCGACGATCCCGGGGTCCGGCGTGCCGGAGCTACGATCGCCGACCTGCGAAGCGCGGCCGCGATGGGCGACGAGCGAGCGGGTCGCGTCGATGGCGGCCTCGGCCTCGTCGGTGCATTCCTTGAGGACAAGACCGAGATCGGCCGTCCCAGCGGCAGCATGCGCCTTGAGCTTTTCCGCCACCGGAATCAGCGCATCGAGCAGGGTCTTGTCACCCAGCTTCGCGCCCCCCCGCGCCATGATGCCCTCCACGGCGGTGTTCACCATGTCGGCGAGTTCGGCGAGCGTCACGCTCTCCTTACCCTTGCTGACCATCGCCGCCTTCATGAAGCCGGTGCCCCAGATCGGGCCGGAGCTGCCGCCGACATGCTTGCTCACCAGCATGCTGATCTTGAGCAGCATCGCGCCGATGGCGCTTTTGTCGATCCCCGATAGTTCGGCGTCGATGACGCGGAAGCCCGTCGCCAGCGATGTGCCGAAGTCGCCGTCGCCGGCAAGCCCGTCGAGATCCGAGAAATAATGTTCGTTCTTGAGCACCGTCGTCGCGGTTGTCTTTACCGCCCGCTCGACGTCTCCAATCGTGATATCGGCCATGTCAAAGTCCTCCCATTGGCGTTATGGACGCGGCGCTCAAGCGGCGTACGCGGAGGCCAGCTCCGCGAGGTCGGCGAGACGCACGGTCACAGTTGGTTCGTCACCCAGTTCGGGCACGACCTTGGCGGCTTCCCGGAAATCCTCATCCATCGTGTAGGTGCTGGTGGTGATGAGCGTCGGCAGGCCGGCCCCCACCGCGGCGAGCAGCCCGTTGCGGCTGTCCTCGATCACGATGCAGTCGTGGACCGGCAGGCCGAGCGACTGCTTGGCCAGTTCGTAGATCTCCGGATCCGGCTTCTTCTTCTTCACCACGTCGCCGGCATGGACGAACGCGAACTTCGCCTTGCGCTCCGGCCCCATCAGGTCGAGCACCGCGTCGATGAACTTCGGGTTCGAGGTGGTGCACACGCCGAGCGCCACGTCGTTGGCGATGGCCTCGTCGACGATCCGCAGGATGCCCGGCCGCAGGGGCAGGCCGCCCTCGGCCACCAGCCCGGCGGTTATCTCGGTCTTCTTCTTGTGCAACGCGAGGATCAGCTCGTCCTTCGCCGCATCCGTATCGGTGCTCTCCGGCCAGCCATATTCATCGAAATAGGCCCGCATCCGCTCCTTGCCGCCAGCCACCTGCAGCAGCTTCGCGTAAAGCGCCACGTCCCACTCCGCGTCGATGCCGAAATGCTTGAACGCGCGGTTGAACCCAACCCGGTGCCCGTCCCGCTCGGTATCCACGAGCACGCCGTCGCAGTCGAAAATGATTGCCTTGACCACAGCGCCGTCCCTCAAGCCGCCTTGGAGAGCGCATTGAGGAAGGCCGGGCCCCGGTCCTTGCCACCAAACTTCTCGATGAAGCCCGCGAACATTGCCTTGCACGCCTGATACTGCGCATCCATCACCCGGAGCGGCTCGAAGTCGGTCGGCTTCTCCTTGTGATAGTTCACGAAGCTCTCGACGAAGACATGCTTCAGGTTGGTCGAGATGTTGATCTTGGCTGCGCCGCGCGCGATCGCCTTGGCAAAGGTCTCGTCGGAAAGGCCGGTGCCGCCATGCAACGCCATGGGCGTCCGGGTCAGCTGGTTGATCCGCTCGATGCGATCGAAATCGACGACTGGATCACCCTTGTAGTAGCCGTGCGCCGTGCCCACCGCGCAGGCGAAGGCGGAGAGATCGAGAGCATCGCAGAAGCGCTTGGCGTCTTCCGGATCGGTCAGCACCGAATCCTCCTCGGCGACGTGCATGTCGTCCTCGACCCCCATGATCTGGCCCAGCTCGGCCTCCATGCCGACGCCGTACTTCTCGGCGATCTCGCGGACCTTGAGCGATTCGGCGAGGTTCTGCTCGAACGGCAGTTCGGAGGCGTCGATCATGATCGATGTCCAGCCCGCCTTGGCGCAGGCTTCGATCATCGGGATGTCCTTGCAGTGGTCGAGGTGCAGCACCACCGGCACCGGCGAATCCTCGGCCACGGTGCGGACCCAGCTCACAATTTCCTTGTGGCTGAAATATTTGATGGTCTTGGCGGACGTTTGGCAGATCACCGGCGCATTCAATTCCTCGGCCGCCTTCACCATCGCCTTGGTGGTGTTGTAGTCGACGAGGTTGAACGCGGCCACGGCATAGCCGTTGTCCATTGCGTCACGAAGCAGCGGCTTCATGTTGACCAACGGCATTGCAGAAATCTCCTTCCATTACCGGCACGCCACAGGCGCGCTCGAATCGCCAAACCGGCGCCTGCTAGGTTAGCAGACGCGGCTCTATCATGATCGAAATTCAGGCGCTGCCCGCGAACCGAGCAGCCCATGCCCGTCCAGACTACCCGACCCTAGATGACAATGTCCAGTCTCTACAGGCCAGTTAACATCGCCCCCAGCCTCGTTTCGGGCATCGAGCGTGGCATATCGCCAACGGATGAGGAAGCGCGCTCTCCATCCGGCGCATCCTTCCCGCGGCCGACATCCTGCCCGCCTGTCCCCGTCGGCGATCGCTGCGGGGGCAATTGTTCTCCCGCTTGCGTCGTCGGCCGCTCCAACCCATATGGCCGGCCATGGACGCACGCAACCAGAGCAGCATGCCGGTCTGGCATGGCACCACCATCCTCTCCGTCCGCGCCTCGGGCAAGGTCGTCGTCATTGGCGACGGGCAGGTCTCCATGGGGCAGACGGTCATGAAGCCCAACGCCCGAAAGGTCCGCCGCCTGCATGATGGCAGCGTCATCGGCGGCTTCGCCGGAGCCACGGCGGATGCCTTCACCCTGTTCGAGCGGCTCGAAGCCAAGCTGGAGCGCCACGGTGGCCAGCTCATGCGCGCCGCCGTCGAGCTGGCCAAGGATTGGCGCACAGATAAATATCTACGCAATCTGGAAGCGATGATGATCGTCGCCGACAAGGAGACGACCCTGATCCTCACCGGCAATGGCGACGTGCTGGAGCCGCTGGACGGCATCGCAGCAATCGGCTCCGGCGGCAACTACGCGCTCTCAGCCGCGCGGGCGCTCAAGGACTATGAGAAGGACGCCGAGACACTGGCCAGAAAGGCCATGAAGATCGCGGCAGACATCTGCGTCTACACCAACGACAGCCTGACGATCGAGACACTGGACTCGACCAGCTGACCATTTCTGCCGGGCCTTTCCGCATTTCTCTACGCATCAGGAACAGAACAGCCTTCGCCCTCCGGCTGAACGGATTTTTGGATCAACCATGAACGACACCCTCACCCCCAAAGCCATTGTCGCCGCGTTGGACGCCCATATCATCGGCCAGGCCGAGGCCAAGCGCGCGGTCGCCGTCGCCCTGCGCAACCGCTGGCGCCGGCAGAGGCTCGCCCCGGATCTGCGCGACGAGGTGACGCCCAAGAACATCCTGATGATCGGGCCCACCGGCTGCGGCAAGACCGAGATTAGCCGCCGTCTCGCCAAGCTCGCTGACGCGCCGTTCATCAAGGTGGAGGCCACCAAGTTCACCGAGGTCGGCTATGTCGGCCGCGACGTCGAGCAGATTGTCCGCGATCTCGTCGAGGAAGCCGTGCGATTGGAGCGTGAGCGCCGGCGCGAGGCGGTGCGGGATGCCGCGTCGGAGGCCGCCATGGGTCGCCTGCTCGACGCGCTGACCGGGAAGGAAGCCAGCGAGGCGACGCGCCTCTCCTTCCGCCAGCGGATCGAGAACAATCAGATGAACGATGTCGAGGTGGAGGTCGAGGTGGCCGACAGCCCTTCCATGCCGATGGAAATTCCCGGCATGGGCGGCAACATCGGCATGATCAACCTCTCGGACATGATGTCCAAGGCGCTCGGCCAGTCACAGCGCAAGCGCCGCAAGATGCGCGTCGCCGATGCGTGGGACAAGCTGGTCGAGGAGGAGCAGGACAAGCGGCTCGATCAGGATGATGTCGCCCGCGTCGCGATCCAGTCGGCCGAGCAGAACGGCATCGTCTTTCTCGATGAGATCGACAAGATCGCGGTCAGCGACGTGCGCGGCGGCTCGGTCAGCCGCGAGGGCGTCCAGCGCGACCTGCTGCCGCTGATCGAAGGCACCACCGTCGCCACCAAATACGGTCCGCTCAAGACTGACCATATCCTGTTCATCGCGAGCGGCGCCTTCCACGTCGCCAAGCCGAGCGACCTGCTCCCCGAACTGCAGGGCCGTCTGCCTATCCGCGTCGAGCTGAAGGGGCTTACCGAAGAGGATTTCGTATCCATCCTGTCGGACACCAAGGCGTCGCTGCCCGAGCAATATGCCGCGCTGCTCGCCACCGAGGGTGTCACGATCAGCCTCGAGCCGGATGGCATCCGGGCGATTGCGCGCATCGCCGCGAGCGTGAACGAGCAGGTTGAGAATATCGGCGCCCGCCGGCTGCAAACGGTGATGGAAAAGCTGCTGGAAGATGTGAGTTTTGAGGCGGATAGCCGCGCGGGCGAGACGATCCGCATCGACGGGGCCTATGTCGACCGCCAGCTTGCCGGCATCGCCAAGGACACCGATCTCAGTAAATATATTTTGTAATCAATAGGTTATCATCAAAGGCCCGTGGCACTCCGGGCAGGCAGCCAAATTCCACCTTGGATCAAAACAGCCAATCGTTGGTGATAACTGTGTACAATCCCTGGTCGGCGAAGGAGCGAGGCGATGGCGTACGAGACGATCCTGGTGGAGCAGCGCGGCCCAGTCACGTTGGTCACGCTCAATCGGCCGCAAGCGCTCAATGCCCTGAACAGCCAGGTTCTGGCCGATTTGGTGGCCGTGCTGGCCGCTTATGACGCGGACGAGAGCCAGCGCTGCCTCGTTATCACCGGTAGCGAAAAGGCGTTCGCCGCCGGCGCCGACATCAAGGAAATGGCCGACAAGTCTGCGGCGGAGATGTTCCTCGCCGATCTTTATTCGGAATGGTCCACCCGCGTCTGCGCCACCCGCAAACCATGGATCGCCGCTGTTGCCGGCTTTGCGCTGGGCGGTGGCTGCGAGCTGGCCATGATGGCGGATTTCATCATCGCGGCAGACACCGCCCGCTTCGGTCAGCCCGAGATCAAGCTGGGCGTTGTTCCCGGCATGGGCGGTTCCCAGCGCCTCACCCGTGCCATCGGCAAAGCCAAGGCAATGGAGATGTGCCTCACCGGCCGCATGATGGACGCCGCCGAGGCGGAACGCGCCGGCCTCGTCGCCCGGGTTGTCCCGGCCGACCGTCTGCTCGAGGACGCGCTGGCCACCGCGCAAGCGATTGCCGCCATGCCGCCCATGGCCGCCATCGTCGCCAAGGAACTCGTCAATCTCGCCGCCGAAACGACCCTCGCGCAAGGGCTGGTGAGTGAACGCCGGCTGTTCCAGCTTCTCGCCTCAACCGAGGACAAGGCGGAGGGCATGGCCGCCTTTATCGAGAAACGCGCGCCGGTCTGGAAAGGCCGTTAAACGCCGGCCTTGAAGGGCGTGAAGTCGGTCCCTTCGTCGAACACGTCGACGCCTTCGCGCCGCTTCAACGTGCCGACCACAAGATAGGTCACCGGGGTGAGCGCGGCTTCCCATGCTGTCTTGATGAGCCATTGCGATAGCACCACCTGCATGAGCTGCTCGGGCGGCCATCCGGCCAGACCATAGAAAGCCAGCGGATAAAAAATCAGGCTATCGAACCCCTGCCCCACCACCGTCGAGCCGATCGTGCGCATCCACAGGAACCGCCCGCCGGTCCAGAGTTTCATCCGCGCCAGCACATAGCTATTGGCAAACTCCCCCGCCCAGAAGGCTGTCATGGAAGCGAGGACGATGCGCCAGCTGTTGCCGAACACGAATTCGTACGAGGATTGTCCCGGCCATCCATCGGCGGGCGGCAGCGCCACCACGACCCACGCCATGAAAGCCATGAAGGCGAGCGCAGCGAACCCGGTCCAGATCACGCGGCGCGCACGGGCATAACCGTAAACCTCGGTCAGCACGTCGCCGATGATATAGCTGATCGGGAAGAACAGCACTCCGGCCCCAAATGCCCATTGGCTGCCCCCCGGCATCGGAATGTAAGAGGGCTTCGACGCTCCGATAATGTTGCTGAGCAGCAAGATGGCGACAAAAGCTGCCATAATGAGGTCGTAATAGCGGAAGTGCTGTACCCGCGCGGCACTGATAGCCGTCGGGCGGGTCGGAAGCTTGGCGGAGTCGGACATTGGACATGCTGCTTAACCCGCTTTGCCCCGCGCGCAAACCACGCTATTCGCGCCGAAGCCAGTAACGGTCGCGCGCCCGTAGCTCAGCTGGATAGAGCATTCGCCTTCTAAGCGAATGGTCGCAGGTTCGAGTCCTGCCGGGCGCGCCAGTCCCTTCGTTGGCACACTCAGGCCTTGAATTTTCGTCGGTCCGGCCCAGCACCGTGGCGATAATTGCGCCGCGCCCAAGAGCGCGCACCGGACATATCGCCCGGCCATAGGCGATCTCATCAATCGTCTCGGCCACGCCCCCTCGCTCCCCGAGTCTCAAGCATTCGCGCTGTTCTCTTTTAGTCTCTCATGGGGCCTGGACCCACGGCGCCGGCTGGCAGCGACCAATTCCGTCGTCGCGCGTTTCTTGTCGCACTTGACGAGGTCACCTTCCATGACACAGCGCCTCATTTTCGCTGATGTAGATGCGCCCGGCATCAGCCGTCGCCGGGTCCGAGGTCGATGGGCCTATTTCGGCCCCGAGGGCGAGCGGATTACCGATCGCGATGAGATAGAGAGGTTGAATGGGATTGCCCTGCCTCCCGCCTACACGGACGCTTGGTTCTCTCCGGACGCTCAAGCGCATATTCTCGCCACTGGCGTCGACGACAAGGGACGCAAACAATACCGCTACCATCCTGCTTTCGTCGCGGGTCGAGATGCCATAAAGTTTGAGCGCTGCGCGGACTTCGGCCGTGCCCTTCCGCGGATCAGGCAGCGCGTCGAAGCCGACCTCGCGGAGCGCGGATTGACCGAAGAACGTGCCATCGCCTCGGTCATTCGACTTCTGGATAGCGGGCGGATTCGGGTCGGTAACGAGTGCTACGCGCGTTCGAACCGTAGCTTTGGCGCCACCACATTGCTCCATCGGCATGTGCGGCTCAACGGGCAGCGTTTAACGCTTCGCTTCCGGGCCAAGTCCGGAAAACTCTCCACTTTCGATGTGACGGATCGCGGCCTCGTCCGTTTCGTCAAGCGTGTACAGGATCTGCCAGGCCAGCACCTGTTCCAATATATCGGCGAGGGTGGTCAAACCTGGCCCATCAACTCGACCGATGTGAACCGATATATTCGAGAGACCATGAAGGCCGACTTCTCCGCAAAGGATTTCCGCACCTGGGCGGCGAGCGTCCTCGCGTTCCAATCGCTGCTCTCACGCACAACCGACATGAAATTGGCGGATCTGCTATCGTTCGTGGCGGATCATTTGGGCAACACGCCGGCGATTGCCCGAAAGGCCTATGTTCACCCCTCACTGATCGAGTTAGCCAGAACGCCATCGACGGATTTGCGAGCCTTAAAGCTACCGCGCTGTACCAAATGGCTGAGCCGCGAGGAGCGAGGCCTCATCGCATATCTCGACAAATCAGCGTGCAATACGAACCTTCCGGACGGTCCAGCGTTATCCAGCGGTCATGAACGCCTCAAAACGGCTCATCGATCGTCTGCCGGATGACATCGAGCAGAGGGTGCACGCTCTCCTCGTGCGGGCTTGCAGCGACCGCCTCACCCTCACCACCGCAGAGAGTTGCACGGGCGGACTGATCGGCGCGCTGCTGACCGACGTCGAGGGAATGAGTCATACCTATGAGCGCGGCTTCATCGTGTATAGCGATGAATCTAAAGCGGCTTTGCTGGGTATTCCTCATGGCCTCATCAGTCGTCATGGGTCGGTGAGCCGGGAAGTCGCCCTGGCCATGGCGGGCGGCGCCCTCCGTCATTCCCTCGCCGATGTAGCTTTGGCGGTCACCGGCTTCGCTGGCTCTGCCGACACGGGAGACGAACCGGGTCTCGTGCATCTAGCATGTCAGCGCCGAGGCGGCATGCCCATGCACCAGGAAGACCATTTCGGCGATATCGGCCGCGCGGCCATTCGCCTCCAAATCGTACGCGTGGCGGTCGACATGATGATGGCCGCTATTGGACGCTCCACACTGTGAAGCGCTACCAAATCACGCACGAACGCCGCGATCTGCTCGAGTTGCTTCGAGGTAACTCTTGCCTTTCATCGATCCCCCGGTGGCGCCTCAGAACGGTGTTCGCGCCATAGCTAGCCACGCATCCGAATAGCCTCAGGACTGCACGGGCATAATCGGCGATCGCGTACGCTCAGCATTCAACGCGGACATGGGCCCTGTAGCAACACGACGGAGCGCATCCAGGTCGGGGATTCGGAGCCATCGCGATTGCAGCCGGACGAGACCGGCCGAACGCATGACCTGGAGCGTACGATTGACGTGGACAGGAGTAAGACCGGTAACATCCGCAATGACCGATTGCGTAAGCGGCATCGCACATTGTTGCCCAAAGGCGAGCCCTCTCTCGTCCATTCGCTCGTAAATTTCGTACAAAAGCTGCGCAATCCGTTCCAACGCGCTCTTGCGCCCGAGCGACACGATCCACTCTGCCTGCCTGTCCACGGTCGCCACCAACGCTATCCGAAGATCATTATAAAGGTCGCTGGGTCGACTCGTCAGCGACACACAATCAATCCGGACTGCACGAACACGCGTAAGCGCAACAATCGGCTGGCGAACACGCCGACCCCACCCCCATTGCGGTTCGCAATAATCACCTGGAAGGAACAGCGCGGTAACCTGCCGGCGTCCGTCGTTCAATAGATGGAAACGGCAGGCCCAGCCTTCCTCGATCCGGAAAATGGCGTTGGGGCGATCATGCTCTCGAGCCAGATATTGATGAGGCCGAAAGCAAACCGAATCGTCGGACACAGAGGCAACGCTTGCCATTGGTCGATCCCTGTTGAACCAGCATTACGCTACGCCAACCGGATAGATTAATATCCATCTATATGATCTTGTGAGACAGGCCGTGGTGGACGCGCGCCCTGCGTCCCCTTCGCGCACCGAAACGCTCGGTGCTGGCCACACTACCTGTGCACCTTCACCAGCACACGCGCGACAAGGCCGTCACTGTTCCAGTGCCGAACTACATCACCGAGTTGGTGCGCCGCGATCTTCACCAGCTTGCTACCGAAGCCTTCGCAATCAGGCTCTTTGACGGGAGGACCACCGATTTCCCGCCAGAGAATGATGACCTGGTTCTGCTCTGCGGTCAGTGTGACCTCAACTTGGCCGCTCTCAGTTGAGAGGCTACCATATTTTGCGGCGTTGGTCGCCAGTTCGTGAAACAGGAGCGCAAGTTGCGTTGTCAGCGAGCTATCCACTTCCATATCGTCACCGGCAATTCTGATGCGCGCGACTCCCTTCTCGGTCTCCCCTTCAAACGGTGCCAGGATTGCCGATATGATTTTCTTCAAGGTGCCGCCCGATGAAAGCGCAACGCCGCCTGCTGTCGTGGTAACGCTCAGCGAATGAGCTTGCGCGAGCGCTGCAAGACGTCCGGACACAGCCACTGCTAATTGCTGCGGTGTTCGGGCGGAGCTTGCGCTCAAATTAATGAGGCTATTCGCGATGGTATAGGCGTTCTTGACGCGATGGTTCAGCTCTCGAAGCAACAGGCTCTGCGCTTCCGCCGCCCGACGACGCTCGCTAATATCCCGTGCGATCTTCGACGCGCCGATGATCGTGCCCCGACTATCCCGCACTGGGGAAATAGTTAGCGACACGTCGACCAAATGGCCGTCACGGCAGCGTCGCACCGTTTCATAAGATTGGACCCGGCGACCTGCGCGAATGTCGGCAAGAATCTTCTTCTCCTCGTCCAGCCGACCATCCGGAATGAGCATCGTAATCGGAGCGCCAATGGCTTCATCGGCGGAAAAACCGAACAATCTTTCAGCGCCCGCGTTCCAGCTGATGATAATGCCTTCGAGCGTTTTTGAGACGATCGCATCATCTGAGCTTTCGACAAGCGCCGCGAGCCGCCGAGTGGCGTCATCGGCCAGATGGCTTCGAAAGGCGAATGCCAGTTGGCGAGCGATAATGAGGGCCAGTTCCTGTTCCTTGGAATCGAGCACATGGGGTTCGGCAAAATAGACCATGAACTTGCCCACCACACAGTCATCAGGCGCAAGGGGAATAAGGCACACACTACGGATATTCTCTGCCTCTATCGTGGAAAGCAGTCGCTGCATTTCAGCGGAGCGAGCAACATCCGGTATGCAGATGATTTCTGCGCCGTGTTCTCCCGCTTTCCACGGGGAGAGACCGTCGAGCGCGCTTCGGTACCGCTCTGACAAGCCGCGCCAAGCAACGAAGCGCATGACTCCCTGGCTATCGAACCGCTGGATTGAAGCACGATCGCAGCGCAATCCCTCGCAAATAGCCGAGAGCGCTGCCTCATAGATCATATCGAGACTCCCGGCCCGATATAGCTTGTCTGTATAACGATAGAGCAGGCTTTGTATATCCGCGTCGTCGCGTAACGCCTGATCCTCTCCACGCTTGTGTTCGCGGGAAACGATCGGAACCTCGCGTTGCTTCATGCGCCCTCCCGGCGTCTGCGGACAGCGTGGTCCATCTAAACTAGTTTATTCCAGGTATCCTATAAAGCGCTGTCGTCTAACCTAGTTTAGGCGAGGTCTTACGCAGTTAAAAGGACGGCGGATCGCTAGCAGGGAACGATTCGTCGGATGCTTGGTCCACCACGTCCCAATTGTCGTCTCCTTTATCGCGCATGGCTTCGAGTCCGGCGTCGCGGGTATGCCCCGGCGAGTCCTTCGCCGCGCCTTTTCCTGCAAATGCCGGAGCGGGGTGCAGCCCGGCGTTCGGATCTGAACGCCGCATCCACCAGAGAAAGCCGCCGACACCCGCCACGAGCCCGATCAGTAATCCACTCTTCTGCGAAAACGCCCAACTCATAGCGTCTATCCTTAAAGCTTACCCCCGGCACTGTTATAAAGCATCGGATACCGCTCCGTTCCCGAAACCGTTCGAAGCGACTTGGACAGTCCCTCTGCTTCTCCTCCAATCGTTGGCCCAATCTGCACGCAGTCCGTGATGCGCGAGACGGCTCCTCCCCCAACATTCCACGGTAAAGCTAGCGCCTAACCAAATCCGAGCGCGGTTGACCGCAAAGCAATGGGAATGCGCGGTTTCAGCAATCGTTGGTGGTGTGGCTCAGATTCGTTGGGAATGCCGCTCACTGGGTCGCGTGATTTCTCCCAGTGCCTCACCCGTCCGCCTCGCCTCGCCATCGCTTGCCAGGTCACTCAGCGATACGATGCCAACCAGGCGCTTCCCCGCATCCAGCACGGGCAGGCGGCGGAGCTGGATGTCGCCCATGTTGGCGAGAACGTCTTCTACCTCATCGTCCTGGAAACAGTATTTTACTTCCGGACTCATAACCTCGCGGACGCTTGTCTCCGGGGGCTTGCCAGCACCCACGCCGCGGATGGCAATATCGCGATCGGTCACGATTCCGATCAGCCGATCATGGTCGGCGACCGGCAGAAAGCCAGCATCGAGATCGGCCATGATTTGGGCCGCCGACTGCATGGTGTTATCGGGCCCGGCCACGCGCACATCCTGGCTCATGCACTCGCTCACTCTCATCATCATCTCCAGCTCAAGCTTGCGAACTCATGAAGCGCAGCGGCCCTCATCACGGTTCCCCAAAAACGGGTCAGTCGTTAATCCAAATTATAATCAAATCGGCCTCGCCCCTCAGCGGCGTACAGACAGCCTGACTGGAGTGCGCCGCGCCCATTTGAAGCGCGTCGGAACGGAATCAACGCAATGAACCTATGCGTGGCTCGGACTACAGTTTCCGGCACGCCAGCATGGGCGGTCTTGGCCCTGGGGTTATTCATTCGTACCGCTAACTTGCGTTAACAAGTTTTAAGGCGCCGTTCCACACGTCACGCGTTTGTCGAACTGCCATAGAGCGCTCGGTTGGCCGACACGCGCTTCGAGAAGGAGGCTTTCATGAACAGGATACTTTGGCTCACCCTACCCTGTTTTGCCTTGGCTGGCTGCAATCAGGCGCCCCCGCCTCCCGTCGACAACGCGGTTGCCAATAGCATCAACGCCGCCGAAGCAGAGCCTACCTCCGCTCCTATTACGGACGCCACGACTTATCTCGCAAAGGCGGGCGCAAGCGATCTGTTTGAAATCGAATCCTCCGAGGCAATTGCCGGCAAGACCTCTAATCCCGAAATCAAAGCTTTTGCGGAAATGATGGTCAAAGATCACACCCAATCATCGGCAATCCTGCAAGCCGCCGCTCGGAAAGCCAGAATTATCACCACTGCGCCAGCGCTTGAACCTGCTCAGGAACAGGCACTAAACCGGGTGAAGACCGCGAACGGCGTTGCGGCCGAGAGTGCCTACTTGGACGCCCAGCGCACAGGCCATAGTGAGGCATTGGCATTGCACAGCGGGTATGCCGTGGGCGGCGATACCGAGCAACTCAAGGCAGCCGCCAATGAAATCACCCCAGTCATTCAGCACCATATCGATCAATTAGCAAAGATCACGATACCCGGTCGGTAAAGACAGCTCCACTATGAGGGACCGTGCCTCCTAGGACAGACTCTATCTTTCGGAGGCAACAAATCTGGCTCGCGCGGGGAAAAGGTAACCGGCGCTTCGATTCAAAGGCATGAATGCTGTCCCAAAGGGGGTTTGGACCCTTCGCAGCCGACGCAGGCTGCCCGGCTTAAAACGCTGACTGCTCACTTGCTTATTGATGTCCTGCCACCCAAGCGCCTTAGCCCAGTCAAGAATTTCGTTGGCAAGGCGGGAACCCAATAGCCGGCGGCACGTTCCACCTACCTACTCTATCGAAAGAATGAGTAGAGGAAGCCTCGTCTTAAGACGAGGCTCAGGGAGCCCCGCCGCAGAAATGCGACGGGGCTTACCATGAATATGTGCGCGATGGCGGCGCCCCGGCCATGTCTTTTCCTATATCGTGATGGGGCAGGTCACGCTTCACACCGGGCAAAGGGATAGACGATCGACGAGACTTGGCGACGACGAGATACGTTGTGGGGCACGCGACACTATAGCCCTTCCAGCCTCACCGAATGAATCGACAGTGCCTAGAATCATGATCGTGAGGTCAGCCGTGCATGAGCTCATAGACTGCGCGGAGGCTCTCGTCGGTATTGACCAACATCGACCAGCCTTCGCTATGCTGACGGTCAAGCAGGCGAGCGGTTTCCAGATAGCCGCGCGCCATCGGGTAGTGCTCATCCGCATTGATCCACAGACGTAGAAGGGTTCGCTCGCGCTCGGGTGTGTTCTTGAAGCTTGTGCGGGAGTGGAGAACGCGAAAATTGTGCCAGAACACCATTTCGCCGGGCTGGAGGACGAAAGAGGTCATCAGCTCCGGCCGCTTGGCCACAGTGAACATGTAGCGGAGCGCTTCCACTAAATCTGCTGGCACTGCCTCGCCCCGAATCTCCGCCGCCTGCGCGATGAAGATCACATAGTTGTACATGGCAATGTGGCCATCGATGACCGAAAAGGTAGGCACCTTGTAATCGGTGACGGTGGTAAGGCTGGTAGGGTAATAATAGCCTTCCCGCAGAGCGACCAGCAGGTCCGGTCGTTCTTCCTCCATAACACCGTAGATCGCCGCAGAACTGACGAAGCCGCTTACGCCGCCCTCCTCCGCCGCGACCACGGAAGCCAAGCTCAATATCTCGTGATAATCTGTGTGCGGCCCCAGCTCACTATCCATCAGATAACCGCGTCGCTGCGGATTCGGCTCCTTGCGAACGAGGCCGATACGGTCGTGCCGAGGGCTCTGCTCGGTCGCTATGCCGAGATGAGTGCCAAGTCCGAAATGCAATCGCTTGAACTGCTCCAGATCATAGCGAGACAGGTCTACGCCGGCGAGCATCACGCAACCGCGCGCTGCTATAAGATCGTAACGGACCGCGGCCATGAGGGCGGTGAGTTCCGGGGCCCCGAAATCTGCCTTCGTAACATCGGTCGCAACGCGCCCTTCCGTCGCTCGAACTGCAGCATCGAGAGCGTCGAGCTGCTCTGAACTCAGCCGCCGGGTAATGCCTTCGGCACCGCCGCCATCCTCCGACGTCCATGCACCGGAAGGTATGCCCAACCGTGTCCGAACCACCCCTTCAACCGCGTCCATATCCGCCATGATATCCTCCATTCCAAAGCACTACATAGCATAATGCCGGAGGGTAATAGTGTGAACTCGAATTATTAGAATTGCTGTTGCTATTCCTATAGCCAAACTCCAGAAGTACCGATATCGTCACGGGAAAGCAGCATGGCTGCGTTAGGGAGAGACAGGCGCTCATGGACAGACCGGCCCGAACCATCGACCTTGCAGCGCTGATCGACGGCAAAAAGCTTACTCCTTTCAACTGGGTGCTGATGACGCTCTCCTGGCTCATCACCATGTTCGACGGGCTCGACATGATGATGATCTCGTTTACCGCCCCCTACATGCGTGACGAGTTGAGCCTGACAACCACGCAGCTTGGTAACGTGTTTTCCGCCGGGACGGCCGGCATGGTCGTAGGCGGCCTGGGCTTTACCTATATCGGAGACAGGATCGGTCGCCGGCCTACAATCATCGTAGCAGGACTGTCCTTCGGCCTCCTCACCTTCCTCACCGGATTCGCGCGCAGCTACGAAGCGCTTCTCGTGCTACGATTCCTGGATGGCCTGGCGATCGGGGGGCTGCTCCCATTGGCGTGGGCGCTCAACATCGAATTCGTACCCAAGCGAGTACGTGCCACCGTTATTGCCTTCATCATGATGGGCTTTTCCATCGGTAGCGCGGTAGCGGGGCCGCTTACCAATTGGCTGGCGCCGATCTACGGCTGGGAGGGCGTCTATTTTGCTGGCGGTGGAGCAACCATCCTGTGCGCGATCGTCGTGGCATTCTGGTTGCCGGAATCGCCGCGTTTTCTCATCAACAAAGACATCAAGCCGGAGCTAGTGACTGCGACGCTGAAACGCTACGATCCGACTTTGGACATCCGACCCGACGACAGGTTCGTGTTAGGCGACGAGACGCAGAACAAAGCCAATTTCCGACTCGGCGACCTGTTTGTCGGTCGCCTTAAATGGATCACGCCGCTGGTCTGGCTTGGGTATGGAGCGAGCGCACTGGGCATCTTTTTCAAGGCGTCGTGGGGCCCGATCGTGCTGGAGGAAATGGCGGTGCCACGCGAGACAGCGGCGACGGTCTCCTCGATCGGCGGACTTTTTGGGGCCATCGCAGGCGTCGCGATCATGAGGCTGGCGGAGCGTTACGGGCTTCTGGTCGTGGCGCTCGTTCCCGCTGTTCTCGTGCCGCTGGCGCTCTTGATCGGGTTCGATGTCTTTACGGGAACGCCACTGTTCCTGCCTCTCATTGTCGTTCTCGCCATGTTGGTTGGAGGCGGTCATGCGGCGATCATCAGCCAGCTCGCGCTCTATTATCCAACCGCAATCCGCGCTAGCGCTGGTGGCTGGGCCTCGGCTGTGGGCAAGGTGGGTGGCGTCATCGGCCCGATCATCGGTGCGGCGGTGTTGAGCAGCGGTATCCCTGCGGCGCGGACATACGCCGTCGCTGCCATCTGCCCCTTCATCCTGATGCTCTGCGTGCTGTGGATCTATTTCCTCGTCGAGCGCGCCGATCGTAAAGCCGCGTCGGGCACCAAGGTCGCCGTCGCACACTAGGCCACTGGCAACCAACTAGTCCAACGGCCTGCTATGACAGAGCCTGATACCGCAGGGTGCGCTGACTGCGGTACGGCTACTCCAGACTTTAGTGCTCAGACAGCGCCTGGTGCAACATTTAGCTTTAGGCGTCCTAGCGATGAAATCTGTCCCCGACATCCTTGTCTGGGACGATGAATAGTCCGCCGAGGCCCGCACCTCCCTTAGCGGCACGAACGCACCACCATCGATTCGAGATCGCATCAGGCAGTTAAGGAATGCGACGTGTGGTCTGGTGATAGGGCGGCCCGCCGAATCCACAATGGGAATGACTGCGCTTGCCTACCAGTTTACACCGCGAACGCGCACCGCTTGGAGGCAACGCGATTTGATCGAACTCCCAGCCAAACGGACCATTGACCACCCCGGCCCGCCTGCGTATAGCGCGCCGACCAGTCGCACCTTGTGGCGATTATATTGGCCCGCAGGCCTTGGGGCGGAGTAGCTCAGCTGGTTAGAGCAGCGGAATCATAATCCGCGTGTCGGGGGTTCAAGTCCCTCCTCCGCTACCATAAAATCAGACACCTAGCGCTTCCGTGATAAAACGGTTTGCAGTTTGGCTTACACCTAGAGCTCTCATTCGCGGCTCCGGCATCGGAAAGTCGTGCCACCCGTGAGGCATCGACATGGTCCTCGTGACCGAGGCGCACGGGCCTTCCGCCGAGACAGGGTGGGGAGATCGCAGATTCCGAAATGGCTTGGGGCCCAACTGGGCAGATTGCGAAGCGGTGTTTTCTCTGGCAAGGCGCGCGAAACTGGCAAGGGGAGAAGTCTGCGTGCGGCATTTTGATTGCCTCATCATCGGCGGCGGCCATGCGGGCGCGCAAAGTGCCATTCTGTTGCGGCAACAGAAATTCACGGGGACCATCGGCCTCATCAGCGCCGAGTCTGACTTGCCTTATGAACGCCCTCCTCTCTCCAAGGATTATCTCGCTGGAGAGAAAGAGTTCGAGCGTCTGTTGCTCCGCCCTGCCCTTTTCTGGGATGAACATGGGATCGAGTTGTTTCTTGGCGAGCGAGTCAAGGCGGTGGATCCGGCGGCTCACAGCGTCGAAACAGCGAGTGGGTCGACCTATGGATACGGTAAGTTAATCTGGGCGGGTGGCGGTGCGGCTCGGCAACTTTCCTGCCCCGGTGCCACCGCCGAGGGGATCTTCACCGTGCGTACTCGCACGGATGTCGATGAACTGATGGCAATGCTGCCTTCAGCAAACCGTTTCGCCATTGTCGGTGGCGGCTATATCGGGCTGGAAGCCGCCGCCGTATTGAGCAAACTTGGGAAACAAGTGACGCTAATCGAGGCGCTTGACCGGGTTTTGGCTCGTGTCGCCGGGCCTGCTCTCTCCGACTTTTTTCAGGATGAGCACCGCGCGCATGGTGTGGATATTCGGCTGAATGCTTCGGTCGTGGCGATCGAGACCGATGCGCAGAACCACGCAACCGGCGTCCGTTTGGCTGACGGTACAGTAGTGCCGAGCGATGCCGTGATTGTCGGCATCGGCATCGTCCCGGAAACCGGTCCACTGATTGTTGCTGGCGCTAGCGGCGGCAATGGTGTGGATGTCGACGAATTCGCCCAAACATCGTTGCCGGACATCTACGCGATCGGTGACTGCGCCGCGCACGAAAGCCGGTTCGCAGATGGCCGACGAATCCGGCTTGAATCGGTGCAGAATGCCAACGACCAGGCCCGCGCCGCCGTATTGCACATCCTGGGTAATCCCGCACCCTACGACGCCATCCCCTGGTTCTGGTCCAATCAGTATGACCTGCGCCTGCAGACGGTCGGCCTGTCGCTCACCCATGACGAATGCGTGGTACGCGGCGACCCGGCGACGCGAAGCTTCTCGCTTGTCTATCTACGGCAAGGCCAGGTGGTTGCGCTTGATTGCGTTAACCGCACCAAAGACTATGTGCAGGGCCGCACGCTGGTTCTGGAAGGCCGCAGGCCGGACCGCGAGCAACTCGCCAATATCGACATCCCACTCAAGGAGGTGGCGACAGCTTAGCGCTCGGCTGAGCCAATCTGGTTGCACGTCGCGTGCATCCGATAGGCTCGGACAGGAACAATCCGCCCGTGCCTGATCGGTTGTCAGGATAAACGGACCATTGCGTGCGACCAGGATGAAGGCATAAGATCCCCGCTTGGCAGCGTGGGGAGGCGATGATGGATTCTACTCCGTCCAACCGAGCCGGGGAGCGCTGGCTGCCCTATCTTTTCCTGGCCTAGAACCTGGTGGGCTGCGCGGCTTTCATTATGCAGTCGAGCCAGGATCTAGGTGTGCTCGCCCGAACCGATCCTTATCAAGCGCGTCTCTGGGCAGCGATGCCGCTCTGGGCATGGATTTCCTATGGAGGCGCGGTGCTGGCAAGCACGCTCGGGACACTGGCCATGATACTGAGGCGACGCATCGCGGTGCTACTGTCGCTGGTCGGCTTAGTCGCCGTGCTACTTCAGTTCGGCTACACCTTTCTTGGGACGGACGTGCTTCAAGTGCTGGGTTTTGTCGCAGCCGCCGCCTTCCTATCACCATCGTTCTGCTTTCGGCGGCACAGCTTGGCTCTGCCCGCCTGCTCCAGAACCGGGGCCGTTTGCGCTGAGCTGAAGGCTCACATCTCACCGCGCGCGCGGCGGATCTCGAACCATTTGCGGACGTTGGCGTTGTGCTCGTCGAGCGTCTCGGCGAAGATATGACCGCCGGCACCATCCGCGACGAAATAGAGCGCTTTAGTCTCCGCAGGCCGCAGCACGGCCTCGATGGAGGTGCGGCCTGGATTAGCGATCGGTCCCTTGGGAAGGCCGGTCATCGCGTAGGTGTTGTAGTCGTTCACCGCCGTGATCTCCGAGCGGCGGATACGCCGGCCGAGTGGCTTACCCTTGGTTAGAGGGTAGATGATAGTCGGGTCGGCCTGTAGCATCATACCCGCACGCAAGCGATTTCCATAAACGCCCGCGACGATCGGCCGCTCGGCAGGGATGGCGGTTTCCTTCTCGACGATGCTGGCGAGTGTAATTGCCTGCTGTGGTGTGGAAACAACTGCGTTGGCGGACCTCCTGGGCCACTGTTCGGCAAGAAATCGCGCCATTGCCGCCTGCATCCGTGCGAGCACCGCCTTACGCGTCTCGCCCTTCTGATAGGCATAGCTGTCCGGCATCACGCTGCCCTCCTCGGGCACCGCCACGTCACCGACCAGATCCTTGTTCGCCATCAGCCGTTCGTAAACGAGGATGGATGGCATGCCCTCGGGGATAACCACGAGATAGTTGATCGTCTTGCCAGATTGAAGAATGGCAAGAATGTCCGCGCTGCTTGCACCGGTCGGTATGCGATACTCGCCAACCTTGATGACGCCCCGACCGCCGAACAGTTTCGCCTGAAGCAGGAAACGATCCGCGGAACGGATCGCGCCCTGTTCCTCAAGCTGACGCGCCATACTGCGCAGGCTCGCGCCTTGCGGCACGACGACCGAAGTATCGTGCTTTAGAGGCCCTGCGTGCGTCCAGCCGCCAATGAAATCGACCGCGAAATATAGCAGCGCCGCCACGACGATCCCCAAAATGAGGCAGCCGACGCGGCGCATGCTCGTCAGATTGCCTTCATCACCAAGCTGGCGTTGGTGCCGCCAAAGCCGAAGCTGTTGTTGAGCACCGCCCGCACCTGGCGCTTTTTCGCGACATGTGGGACCAGATCCACGCCCGCACAGCCCTCACTCGGATTGTCGAGGTTGAGCGTCGGCGGGACGATTTGGTCACGCATCGCAAGGATGCAGAAAATGGACTCCACCGCACCCGCGCCGCCCAGCAAGTGGCCGATCGCCGACTTTGTCGAGGACATCGAAAGGCCGCCGATCGCGTCGCCGAACAGCCGACGGACCGCCCCCAATTCCAACTCATCGCCAAGCGGGGTGGACGTGCCATGCGCATTTACATAGTCGATATCGTCCAGGGACAAGCCAGACTTGCGGATCGCCATTTCCATGGAGCGGTAAGCGCCGGACCCTTCCGGGTGTGGCGCCGTCACATGATAAGCGTCACCCGACAGCCCGTAGCCGATCACCTCGGCATAAATTTTGGCGCCACGTGCCTTAGCCCGTTCATACTCCTCCAGCACGACTACGCCGGCCCCCTCACCCATGACGAACCCATCGCGGTCAATGTCATAGGGGCGGCTCGCCTTCTCGGGCGTATCGTTGAAGTTGGTGGAAAGCGCGCGCGCCTGCGCGAACCCAGCGATTCCGATGGGACAGATCGCGCTTTCCGCACCGCCAGCCAGCATCACATCGGCATCATCCATCGCGATCATCCGCGCGGCATCGCCAATTGAGTGCGCGCCAGTGGAGCAGGCCGTAACCACCGCATGGTTTGGCCCCATCAAGCCGTATTTGATCGAGACCTGCCCGGAAATCAGGTTGATGAGCCGCCCGTGGACGAAATGCGGGGAGACCCGACGGGGCCCCTTGTGCTCCAGCACGAGCGATTCGCTCTCGATGCCCGGGAGGCCGCCGATACCCGAACCAATGGAGCAACCCGCACGCAGCCGCTCGGCCTCGCTCATCTCGGTGAGGCCTGCATCTTCCAGCGCCTGCCCCGCCGCATCGATTCCGAAGACGATGAAAGGATCGACCTGGCGCTGCACCTTGTGGTCGACGCGTTTGTCCGCATCGAAACCCCATTCATGCTCCTTGGGCTTCACCTCGCAGGCGATGCGGCAGACATAATCGCTGGCATCGAAGCGCGTGATGGTAGCCGCACCGGAGCGCGATGCGAGGATGTTCGCCCAGCTCGTCTCCACATCGCCACCTAGCGGCGAGACCATGCCTAGACCCGTCACAACGACACGGCGCATGTCACTCTCCCTAACCGTCGGGCACCCAGCGCCCAATTTTCAGTAGTCCGCGCATAAAAACGGCTCCCCGGCGGCGTGCGAACCCGCGAGCGGAGAGCCGTCTCAATCCCATGCAACACGGCGTGCACCCTCGGGTTCCCCCGCGAGCGCGGCAAAGCGCCGTTACTGCTTGCCTTCGATGAAGTCGATCGCATCCTTGACGGTCGCAATCTTCTCGGCTGCGTCGTCAGGAATCTCGACGCCAAACTCTTCCTCGAAAGCCATGACGAGCTCCACGATGTCGAGGCTGTCCGCGCCGAGATCGTCGATGAAGCTCGCGTCTTCGGTCACCTTGTCCGCCTCGACGCCGAGGTGCTCGACGACGATCTTCTTCACGCGATCCGCGGTCTCACTCATGGGTTGTCCTTTACTTGATTGATCTGAATTCGCCAGATGCCCTAGTGCTTAGGAGAGAAAGTGACAAGAGGCTACCGGCGCCTGAAAAAGACATCATTTTCGCGCATGCCCAGCCAGGGGCATGCGCTGCGCAGGCCTGTCAAATCATCGCCATCCCGCCGTTTACATGCAGCGTCTGGCCCGTAACATAGCCAGCCTCGCGGCTTGCCAGATAGAGGACCGCCGCGCCGATGTCGGCCCCTTCACCGAGCGTGCCAGCGGGGATACGGGTAAGAATCGCCTGCTTCTGCGCGTCGTTGAGGGCGTCGGTCATCGCCGAGCGGATGAAGCCAGGTGCCACGCAATTTACCGTGATACCCCGGCTCGCCAACTCCTGAGCAAGGCTTTTGCTCATGCCGATGAGACCTGCCTTGGAGGCGGCATAGTTCGCCTGACCCGGATTGCCCGTGACCCCGACAACGCTGGTGATCGAGATAATTCGGCCGAACCGCGCCTTCATCATGGGCCGCGCCGCGGCGCGAATGAGGCGGAAGGCCGCCTCCAAATTGATGCGTTGCACGGCATCCCACTCGTCGTCCTTCATGCGCATGATGAGGTTGTCGCGCGTGATGCCCGCGTTGTTGACCAATATATCGAGTTGCCCGCCCAGAGCCTCCACGGCCGTGGGGACGAGGCTATCGACCGCTGCCGCGTCGCCTAGATCGCAGGGCACGCAGACATGGCTGCCGCCGAGCGTGGCCGCAAACGCTTCCAGCTTCTCGATATTGCTTCCCGAAAGCGCGAGCCGCGCGCCCTGCGCCGCCAGCGTGCGGGCAATCTCCGCACCAATCCCACCACTGGCGCCCGTGACGAGCCCGGTCATTCCTGTCAGATCGAACATAGTATTCTCCGCCCTTTCAAAGCCGCCCGACCAGCGCCTCGATATCGTCCATGGTGATGATACTGCTCACGCTCGCGTCCGGCGCGATGCGCTTGACCATGGGGGCGAGCACTTTCCCGCCGAACTCGACGAAATCTGTGATGCCGCTCTCCCACATTGCACCAATGCTCTCGCGCCAGCGAACACGCCCGGTCACCTGCTCGACGAGCAGGTGCCGGATCGTCTCCGCATCGCTGACCGGCGTAGCCGTCACGTTGGCATAGACCGGCAGGAATGCACCCGGCGAGGCGGTTTCGGCTAGCGCCGCCGCCATGGCATCGGCAGCCGGCTGCATCAGCGGGCAGTGGAACGGCGCTGAGACAGGCAGCAGCACACCGCGCTTGATGCCATGATCCTTCACCATCTCCACCGCGCGTTCGATCGCGCCCTTGTGGCCGGAGATCACCACCTGGCCGGGATCGTTGTCGTTGGCCACTGTGCACACTTCGCCCTGCGCAGCAGCGGCGGCCAACGCCTCTGCCTTCTCGATATCGGCACCGAGCAGTGCTGCCATCGCGCCGTCCCCCACCGGTACCGCGGCTTGCATGGACCGACCGCGCAGCTTGAGCAGCCGGGCCGTGGTTGCCAGATCGAACGCTCCGACCGCGCAGAGTGCGCTATATTCGCCGAGACTATGACCCGCGACGGCATCCGCCTTGTCGCGGATCGCTATCCCGCCCTCTTTCTCCAGCACGCGCAGCACAGCCAGCGCGTTTGCCATGATCGCCGGCTGGGCATTCTCAGTAAGGGTGAGTTCGTCGGCCGGTCCCTCGCCCATCAGCCGGAACAGATTCTGGCCGAGCGCTTCGTCTACTTCCTCGAACAACTGCCGCGCCACCGGCGAGGCAGCGGCCAGCGCGGTCCCCATGCCGACCGCTTGGCTGCCCTGCCCTGGAAAGATGAATGCACGCATGGCCGATCTGTCCCCTGTCAAATGAAGGCCCGTGCCCTAAAGCCGCTCGCGGCGGCAGGCAAGCACGGTGCGGTGGGGCTGTCACCGCGGCACCCCTTCTTGCGTTGGATCAAGGCGGGGTGACGCAGCCTGGCCTAGGCGGCATAAGCCAAGCATTCTGTCCACGCAGGGAGAGACACTTTGAAGCGTGCATTATTGGGGCTGGGTTCAGCCTTCGTCCTGATCGCGGCCGCGCAGGCCAGCGGCGACTCGGCCGTGATCTACACGCTGATGAAGGACGTCGTCGCCCCGCAGGCTGATCGCCTTTGGGATGTGGGCAATCGCGGCGTGAACGATGACGGCGAACCGGACGCCTCCAACCTGTCCGAACAGGATTGGGACAAACTCGCCGACGCCGCCGGAAAAATGAAGGCCGCAGCGACCACCATGGCCACCGCCAAGGAGATCATCGTCGCCCCCCCTGGTGTAAAGGTTGGTGAAGAAGGCACGCCGGGTGCCGCCACCGCTCAGCAGATCCAGCAGTTCATCGCCAAGGATCCGCAGGGATTCGCCAAACACGCTACAGAACTGGCCGATATATCTGAGGGATATATCCAGGCGGCCGCCGCGCGTGATACGGTCAAGCTCCAGGACGCGGCCGGGCGAATGGACGTCGTGTGCGAGGCTTGCCACATGCAATTCTGGTATCCCGAACAATAAGGAGGCAAGCCCTGCCGGTGAGCGCACGGCGCTTGCGTTTCCCGCCGGCTTCCTTCATAGGCCCACCCTTCGCGGGGCGGGCATCGGTTTGCCGCGCGAGAATTTATTGAGACGACAGCCGGAGGGGTGGTGCGCATGGGGCGCCCATCAGCGATCGGCCAAAGACAGGACGCATAGAACCATGCCATATTATGAGCATGTCTTCCTCGCGCGTCAGGACCTGGCTCAGGCTCAGGTCGACGCGCTGGCGGAAAATGCCACCAAGATCATCGAATCGCAGGAAGGCAAGGTCACCAAGGTTGAAACCTGGGGCCTGCGCAACCTCGCTTACAAGATCGCCAAGAATCGCAAGGCGCACTACGTCATGCTCAACATCGACGCGCCGGCCGGCGTTGTCGCCGAGCTTGAGCGCCAGACGGCGATCAACGAGGACGTGATCCGCTACATGACCGTGCGCGTCGACGCGCTCGAGAGCGGCCCCTCGGTGATGATGCGCAAGAACGAGCGTGATCGGGAGCGGCGCGGCGGTGACCGCGAAAATCGCGGCCCGCGTCGTGAGCGCGAAGAAGCAACCAGCGGCGAATAAGGAGACCACACCTCATGGCACGCCCATTTTTCCGCCGCCGCAAGACCTGTCCCTTCTCCGCGAAGGACGCACCGCGCATTGATTATAAGGATGTGCGCCTGTTGCAGGGCTTCGTCTCCGAGCGCGGCAAGATCGTCCCCTCGCGTATCACCGCCGTTTCGGCCAAGAAGCAGCGCGAGCTTTCCCAGGCCATCAAGCGCGCCCGTCATCTGGGCCTGCTGCCCTACATCGTTAAGTAAGGAGCGGACCCCATGGAAATCATTCTGCTCGAGCGCATCGAGAAGCTGGGTGGCATCGGCGATATCGTGACCGTCAAGGACGGCTACGCACGCAACTACCTGCTGCCCAACAAGAAGGCGCTTCGCTCCAACGCAGCCAACAAGGCTGTATTCGACGCCAACCGTGCGAAGATCGAGGCGGACAATGCCGCTCGTCGTGACGACGCCGCCAAGGCCGCCGAGAAGGTGGACGGCGTGCAGGTCGTTCTCATCCGGCAGTCGTCGAACAGCGGCCAGCTCTATGGCTCGGTCTCCGTGCGTGACATCGTCGAGGCGCTGCATGCTGCGGGTCACACCGTTGTCGCCAAGGCAATGGTGGTGCTGGAGCGGCCGATCAAGACGCTCGGTTTGTTCGACGTGCGCGTGTCGCTGCACCCGGAAGTGGCCGTTACCGTCCAGGTCAACGTCGCCCGCTCGCCGGAGGAAGCCGAACTGCAGAAGGACGGCGTCGACGTGATGGCCCAGATGTTCGAAAAGGACGAGGCTGGCTTCACCGAGGATTACGACCCCAACGCAGAGCCGGGCGAAATCGCAGCCGAGCCGACTGCCGAGGAACAGGCAGGCGAGTCGGAGAGCGAAGAAGCCTGAGGCTTTCGTTCCAAGACATACGAACCCCGCGGGACCTCTGTCTCGCGGGGTTTTTCTTGTCGAAGCCACCGACGTCTTTCGATGCCGCGCGGGTCGGGGTTAAAACGCAGGCGTAGGGCGCTGGCCAGCAAACTGCCTGGGGCCGACCCCGCAAAACGACAACCTACAAATGCATGAAGTCACGCGGAAAGCTGCGCATGTGGGCGCCCGCATCCACGTAGAGGGTCTGCCCGGTGATGGCCGGTGCGCGTGCCAGATAGAGCACGGCATCAGCGACATCCTCGCTCGAGGGGAGATGCGCCAGCGGCATCCGCGCCGTGAGATTGTCCAGTTGCGCCTCCGAGTAATCGTCGGTTGCGAGGGTTAGGCCCGGCGCGACGGCATTGACGCGGATTGCCGGCGCCAACTCGCGCGCGGCGATGCGGGTGAAGCCCTCCAGCGCATATTTGCCGAGCGTATAGGCAAGCTGATCACCGTGTGGCTGGGCAAGCCGCTGGTCGAGGATATTGACGATCGACGCATCGGCCCCCACGGACCGCTCGGCGCGAGCGAAGGCCTGGCTGAGCAGCACCGGCGCGGCGGCGTTGACCGCAAAATGATCGGCCAGATCAGCTTGCGTCACCGTCTCCAGCCGATCGGCACCGAACAGCGAGGCGCTGTTGACCAGCAAGTCAGGCGCGCGGCCGAAATGCGCGACCACGGCGGGAATCAATGCCTCCGCCTCACCCGGCATCAGAAAATCGGCGAGGAAGCCCTTCCAGGCCACGCCGGTTTCCGCCAGCCGCTCGGCCAGGAATGGGTGCGGCTCGACATCGTTGCGGCCGTGGATCGCCAGCGCATAACCCGCGCTCGCCAAGTGCATGGCGATGCGGGCGCCCAACCGGCGATGGCCGCCCGTCACCAAGGCGAGCGGCGCGGTGCCAGCCGTCACTTCACGCCCATGAGGCGCAACACTTCCTCGCGGCTTTTCTCGTCCCGCTTGAAAACGCCCATCATCCGGCTGGTGCGCATCACCGTGCCGTGGGTGCGCACGCCCCGCCCGGTCATGCAGCCATGTGTCGCCTCGATGATCACGGCGACGCCGAGCGGGTTCAAATTCTCGCAAATGCAGTCGGCCACCTGCGCGGTCAGGCGCTCCTGCACCTGAAGGCGGCGGGCGAATGCCTCCAGCACGCGGGCGAGCTTGGAGATCCCGACGACATGGTCGCGCGGCAGGTAGGCGATGTGCGCCTTGCCGACGATGGGCGCCATGTGGTGCTCGCAGTGCGACTGGAAGGGGATGTCCTTGAGCAGCACGATCTCGTCATAGCCGCCGACTTCGTGGAAAATCCGCGAGAGATGATAGGAGGGATCCTCCTGGTAGCCCTCGCAATATTCCCGCCACGCCTTGGCGACGCGCTTGGGCGTCTCCAGAAGGCCCTCGCGGGTCGGATCATCGCCTGCCCAGCGGATGAGCGTGCGGATCGCGTCCTGCACCTCCGCCGGAACGTCATCTTTGGATTTGGCGGACGCGTCGATCTGCCGGGTGGCCATGTGCATACCCCTCGCTGGACTGGAGACACGCGATTGAGCATGCCGATTTGCTCCAGCGCACATAGGCCGGCGACGGGACCGATTCAACCGTTGCGCACGGCCGAGTCGCGGGGTGGAGATGGAAACTTATCACCAACGATTCGCGCTCTTTCGGAGCAAATCGCCTTCCGTTTACGTTAGGGTAAGGCCGCATTTCCGGGCGGCCGCCCTCCCCGCTCTTGCCGAGCGCTGCGACGATGGCCCATAGTGCGCCCTCCCCCCGGCCGGCGCCCGACACGGCGCCCCGACCGACCCGCAGGAGAGCCGCGATGGAAGCCTTCATCTACGATGCCGTGCGCACGCCGCGAGGACGCGGCAAGCCGGATGGCGCCCTGCACGAGATCACCCCTGTCCAGCTCGCCGTGCAGGTGCTCGACGCCCTCCGCGACCGCAATCGGCTCGACACCGCCGATGTGGACGACGTGATTTTCGGTTGCGTTGCTCCAGTTGGCGAGCAGGGAACGGACATCGCCCGCATGGCCGTGCTCACCGCCGGCTATGCCGAGACGGTGCCGGGCGTCCAGATCAACCGCTTCTGCGCCTCCGGGCTGGAAGCGGTCAACATGGCGCTGGCCAAGGTCATCAGCGGCGAGGCGGACCTGGCGATCGGCGGCGGCGTCGA
>Ga0182740_1000234_pt1 | contig 87225 bp, 80 predicted proteins | sample eDN5th37CKraftBY_FD_128872 | JGI IMG/M metagenome (GOLD analysis project Ga0182740, IMG submission 128872) | Enriched backyard soil microbial communities from Emeryville, California, USA - eDNA 5th pass 37_C Kraft BY (version 2) (version 2) | ecosystem: Environmental > Terrestrial > Soil >...
CGTCCCTGGCCTGGAAGCGGATCACCAAGTCACGCAGACCGATCGGCGCGCTGCTGATGGACCAGACGGTCATGGCCGGGGTCGGCAACGTGTACCGCAGCGAACTGCTGTTCCGCCACGGCATCGACCCCTACCTGCCGGGCACGCAACTCGACGCGGCCGAATTCGACGCGATGTGGACCGATCTCGTCGCGCTCATGAAGGTCGGTGTGCGACGCGGCAAGATCGTCGTCGTCCGGCCCGAACACGACCACGGCGCCCCGTCCTACCGGACCGGGCGGCCACGCACCTACGTCTACCGCAGGGCGGGCGAGCCGTGCCGCATATGTGGTACACCCGTACGAACCGCGGAACTCGGAGGGCGAAACCTGTTCTGGTGCCCCACCTGTCAGTCCTGATTGGGCGAGACGGTCGTTCGCACGGCACAATTTGCGGGTGGAGTTGTTACTTGTCGTCGTCGGCGCCATCCTGGTCACAGCCATCGCTCACCACCGCGGATTCGAACCCGCACTGATGATCGTGGTGGTCGGCAGCGCGGTATCTTTCCTCCCCGATTTCGAACCTCCCGAACTCGATTCGCACATCCTGCTGTCCGTCGTCCTGCCGCCGCTGCTGTACTCCGCGGCACTGAACTTCTCGTTCCCGACGTTTTTGCGACACATCCGCCCGATCCTCGGCCTGGGCGTGGGATTGGTCGTGGTATCGGCGTTCGCGGTCGCGGCGGTGTCGAGCTGGCTGGTGATCGTGCCGTTGACGTTCGGGACCGCGTTGGTGCTCGGCGCGATCGTGGCGCCTCCGGACGCCGTCACAGCCGTGGCGGTGGGCCGCAAGCTCGGTCTGCCGAAACGCATGATGGCGATCCTGACCGGTGAGAGCCTCATCAACGACGCGGCCGCGCTGACGCTGTTCTCCATCGCGGTCACCCAGGTCGCCGGTGGCCACATCTTCATCGAAAACCCGCTCCTGCTGTTCGGCTACAGCGCCACTGTCGGCCCGCTCGTCGGCGCGGTGCTCGGCTACGTCACGCTGTGGATCCGCAAGCGCCTGGCCAATCCCGGACTCGAAACAGTCCAGGGACTCGTGGTGCCGTTCGCGGCGTTCATCACCGCCGAGGAACTGCACGCGTCCGGCGTGCTGGCGGTCGTGGTCGCGGGATTCGTGGTCGGCAACGGCAACCTCGGTGCGGGCTACCAGACCCGCCTGCAGGAACGCTACGTGTGGAACTCGGTGGACGTGCTGCTGGAGGCGTTCGTGTTCGCCTACATCGGCCTGCACCTGCGGTTCGTCCTCGAACATCTCAACGAGGCGCACGAGTCCCTCACCGAGGTGATCACCGCCTCAGCCGTGGTGCTGTTGATCGTGCTGGTGATCCGGCCGCTTTCGGTGTTCGCGATCTTCGGCCGCAACAAGCTGTCCAGACACGTCGAGAAGAAGCTCAGCGTCCCGGCCCCGGACGGAAGCCGCAGTTCGCTCGGCGCGGCCGTCCGCAAGCAGCGCAAGAAGAAACGCAGGGCCAACTGGCGCACCATGGTCGACCGCCGCACGTTGAGCTGGCAGGAGAACGTCGTGCTGTCGTGGACCGGCATGCGCGGCGTGGTGACGCTGGCGGCCGCCGCCGCGATCCCCGCGTACACCGAGTCGGGTGAACCGTTCCCCGAACGCGCCACCATCCAGGCGATCGCGTTCGTGGTCGCCGTCGGCACGCTGCTGCTTCAGGGGTCCACGCTGCCGTGGCTGATCCGCAAGCTGCACATCTCGCGCTTCAACGACGACCACGAGGCGGACCGCGCCGAGGAGGTCAAGGCCGAACGCGTCGCACACGACGCTGCCGAGAAGATCCTGGTCGAATTCCAGGCGAACCCGCCCGCGAACCTCAACCCGGCCCTGGTGGAAGAGATCTACATCAGGATCGCCCGGCACACCCAGGACGTCGACGAGATGCCCGACCCCGAGGCGCCGATCAAGCGGGCCGCGGCCTTCACGACGCTGTACCGGGAAGTGCTCGCCGCGCAGCGCGCCGCGCTCATCGACCAGCGGGACGCGGGCCACATCGAGGACGAGGCCGTGCGGGCCATGCTGGAACGTCTGGACCTACAGGAGGCCGGCGTCACGGCCCGTCTGGAGAGCCGCCTCTGAGCGGACCTCTTCAGGCGGGTCAGAACCCGCCGAAGTCGCCGAAGTCGCCGCCGAAATCGCCCCAGCCGCCGCCGGTGTCCATGCCGCCCCAGTCGCCCGCGGTGTCGCCGCCCCAGTCGCCGCCGGCGTCGGCCCCGCCATCGAAGCCACCGTCTTGGCCGGCGGCCAGGCCATCGGCGTAGCCGTCACCGTAACCGGCCTCGAAGCCCTGGGCGCCGTAGTCGACGCCGTGCATGCCGGAGAACAGGGCGTCGAACAGCAGCACCGACCCGAGGCCCCACGCGCCGGCGACCAGCGCGGGCTTCCACCACGGCTCGGAGTACCAGCCTGCCGGCACCGGGCGGCCTGCGACGCGGCCGCCGGGGTAGTAGTTGGGGGTACGCGGCGACGGGGCCGGGGAGGCCTCGATCTCGCGGCCCTCGAAGTTGATGCGGCGGTCCTCGGTGACCGCACCGGCGGACTTCTGACCCGCGAGCGTTTCCAGTTCGGGGCCGGGATCCATGCCCATCGCGGTGCGCGCGGCGCGTACGTAGTACAGACCCTCGATGGCGCTTTCCTTGGCCAGCGCGGCTTGTTTCACCGTCGTCGCCTGATCGATCTGCGATGCCGCCGCCGTGTAGCGCTCGGACGCGTCGGCGAGTGCCTGCTTGGAGGCGTCGTCGGTGCCGCTGAGGTTGAGCACCTGGCCGCCGAGGCGCTCGATGACGCGACGTGCGTCGGCCTTGGCGTCGGCCAGTGACTCCGCGGCGCGCCGCCCCGTCGCCTGAGACGAGCTGTAGACCGCGAACGCGATCGCTCCGATGACAAGGACGATGAGTAGCAGCAGGACGCCGTTCATGCGCCCAGCCTACCCACAGGAAAGCGCGATTCTCGGGGTGCGAGCAGGCGTCAGATTACGCCGAGAGCTGAGTAAACCTGGTTGGACAGCGCGACCGTTCGCGGATCGGCGTTGCACTTCGTCGCGTCGAAGTGATTCATCACGTACGCGTAGCCGATGCGGTACTCCAGGTCGACGAACGCGAACGATCCGCCCGAGCCGCCGTGGCCGAACGTGCGCCGGTTCGGCCCCGCCACACCGCGCTGGTTGAGCATGTAGCCCAGGCCCCAGCCGTGGTCGGCCACGCGCGGGCCGAGCACCAGATCGGTGTCGAAACCGCCCTGCGAGATCCGGGCCCGCTCCATGAGCTCGCGGCTCAGCAGTTTCTCCTGGGCCAGCGCGTTGTAGAACGTCGCCATGCCCAGCGCGGACACGTGCCCGTTGGTGCTCGGGAATTCCGCCGCGCGCCATGCGCCGATGTCGTGGACGCCGAGTTCGTCGTCGGGCACGAAGTCCATCGACACCGCGAACCCCGCCATCGGATGGTCGTCGAGCGATCTCGGCCGGGGCAGCCCGAAATCGGCGAGTACCCCACGCACGGTCGGCTTGTTCACCATCTCCGCGCACCGGTGATGCTCGTGGGGCGGCAGCCCGATGTGGACGTCGGCGCCCAGCGGCTCGGCGATCTCGGTGCGCAGGTACTGGCCCAGCGTGCGGCCCGTGACGCGCCGCACCAGCTCACCGAGGATGAACCCGAACGTCACCACCTGGTACCCCTGCGCGGTGCCCGGCGGCCACCACGGCTCGGACGCCGCGATTCGGGCGCACACCGCGTCCCATTCGGTCACCTCGCGCCAGTCCATCGGTTCGCGCGGGCCGATCGTCCCGGACCGGTGCGCGAGCACCGACGCGACCGTGATGTCCCGCTTGCCGGCCTTCGCGAACTCGGGCCAGTACTGCGCGACGGGCGCGTCGAGGTCGATCTCGCCGCGGTCGGCGAGCAGATGGATACACGTCGACGCCAGGCCCTTCGAGCCCGAGTAGACGCTCGCCAGGGTGTCCTCACGCCACGGGCGGGTGCGCGCCGCGTCGGCGTGGCCGCCCCACAGGTTGACGACGAGGTCGCCCTCGACCCAGACCGCCACGGCCGCGCCGACCTCGCCGTGCTCGGCGAAGTTCTGCTCGAATGCCGTGCGGACGTTCTCGAATCCGGGCGCGCATGTGCCCGAGATCGGTATCGCGAGCTGCTGACCTGTCAACGATCCTCCTGGGCGCATTCGGCGTCCAAGGTGCGGACTAGCCATTCCGGCCGATGTTAGGGCCGTCCGCTGGGTGAATATCCACGCGGAATCGGATCGTTACAGGGTCGACATCCGACGGTGTCGTGTCCTCAGCCGAATCGACCCGCGTCCGGGTTGACGCCCAGGCATACCGCTTGCTCGCCCGGCGCACGCGTCTTCTCCACGACGACCTCGCCTTTCACGGTGACCGAACACGACACCGACTCGTCCTCGGCGAAGGGGAACACGTCCAGCACAAAAGCCTTTACCTTGCCGCTGAAGGTGATGTCCTGCGTCCATGGCAGGTCGACGTCTTTCCGGACGGTCTTTTTGTCGGCCCCCCGGTAACGGACCGTCGCGGTCGTGCCGGTGCCGGTGACCTCGAAGGTCGCGGTCCAGTCGCGGTTCACATAGAACTTGAAGGCGACCACGCCGCCGGCCACCACGACGATGACGGCCAGGAGGGAGAGCAGCACCCATAGCCCGGTCTTCTTGCGCTTGGGCGGCGGGGGCGGCGGGTAGTAGCCCTGCGGGTAAGGCTGGCCGTAATAGGCCTGGGGCGGCAGATGCTGCCATCCGTTTCCGGATTGGCCGGGATATGGCTGGTTCATCGCGCTCCGGGCACCAGTCCGCTGCACGTCAGCCTGCGATCGTCGGTCGTACTCTGGTCGGCCAGGACCGTGCCGTGGAACGTCACTTTGCACGTGACGGTGTCGCCTGCCGCGGTGGGCTTCACCATGAGGTAAAACGCAGTTTCTGGCACACCAGTGCCCTCGTATGTCCAGGGCAACGGCACCTCGGCGTAGTCACCAGGTGGGGCGAGTCCGTCGGAATACGCAACCAACGCGGAGGATCCCGTGCCGGTGACTTCCATCGTCAGCGTTACGGGCATGACGGTGGAATCGTCCGCTGCGGGTTCGTCCGAGGTGTTGGTGGTGTCACCGAGCTTGAAGGCGACCACGCCGCCGGCCACCACGACGATGACGGCCAGGAGTGCGAGCAGCACCCACAGCCCGGTCTTGTTCTTCTTCGGTGGTGGGGGTGGCGGCGGGTAGTAGCCCGGCGGATACGGCTGGCCGAATTGAGCATGGGGAGGCACTTGCTGCCACTGGTTGCCGGGATGTGGTTGGTTCATCGCGCCCCCTCAGCTCGACCTCGCCCCGGCAAAGATCTAAGCATCTGCGTGCCCAGGGCTGGTGCGCCGATTTCTACTCCACGGTCGTGATCTGCGACGAACCACGACCCTGGTGCAGAAATCGCGGGGGCAGTTGGGCGCTCGGCAACGAAAAAGGGACCGCACGTGGCGGTCCCTACCGAGCGGGCGACGGGAATCGAACCCGCGTAGCTAGTTTGGAAGACTAGGGCTCTACCATTGAGCTACGCCCGCATGTCAGCACCAGCACTGTACCGGGGAGCTGAAACCAAATCCAATTAAGGGTCTCGTGTCGTGAGCACGTAGTATCTCGCGTGGCCCTTTCGCGGTTTCTCGGCCTGCGGATGGACCACCACGGGGTGTAGCGCAGCTTGGTAGCGCATCCGCTTTGGGAGCGGAAGGCCGCAGGTTCAAATCCTGTCACCCCGACTCGCCCGCCCGTACGACCCAGACATGATCCAGACACCGAGAAAGACATCAAGGAGCACAAGGTGAAGAGCACAGTCGAGCAGTTGAGCCCCACCCGGGTTCGCATCAACGTGGAGGTGCCCTTCACCGAGCTTGAGCCCGACTTCGATCGCGCGTTCAAGGAACTGGCCAAGCAGGTCCGGCTGCCCGGGTTCCGTCCCGGCAAGGCGCCGCGCAAGCTGCTGGAGGCCCGCATCGGCCGCGGCGCGGTGCTGGAGCAGGTCGTCAACGACGCGCTGCCCAGCCGCTACAGCGAGGCCGTCTCGACCTCCGATCTCAAGCCGCTCGGCCAGCCCGAGATCGAGATCACCAAACTCGAGGACAACGAAGAGCTCGTGTTCACCGCCGAGGTCGACATCCGTCCCGAGATCACGCTGCCCGAGCTCGACTCGCTGAAGATCACCGTCGACCCGATCGAGGTCACCGACGAAGAGGTCGACGCCGAGCTGCAGTCGCTGCGCGCGCGCTTCGGCACCCTCAAGGGCGTCGAGCGCGGTGTGCAGGAGGGTGACTTCGTCTCGATCGACCTGTCGGCCACCGTCGACGGCAACGAGGTGCCGGAGGCCGCCACCGAGGGTCTGTCGCACGAGGTCGGTTCCGGCCAGCTCATCGACGGCCTCGACGAGGCCATCATCGGTCTGAAGGCCGACGAGTCCAAGACGTTCACCACCAAGCTGGTCGCCGGCGAGTACGCCGGCCAGGACGCCGAGGTGACCGTGACCGTCAAGTCGGTCAAGGAGCGCGAGCTGCCCGAGCCCGACGACGAATTCGCCCAGCTGGCAAGCGAATACGACACCATCGAGGAGCTCAGGAACAGCCTCGTCGACCAGGTCCGCCGTCTCAAGAGCGTGCAGCAGGCCGAGCAGATCCGCGACAAGGCCATCGAAGCGCTGCTGGAGCAGACCGAGGTGCCGCTGCCGGAGAAGATCGTGCAGGCGCAGATCGACGAGGTGGTGCACAACGCGATCCACGGCCTCGACCACGACGAGGAGAAGTTCGCCGAGCAGCTCGCCGAGCAGGGCAGCAGCCGCGAGGAGTTCGACGCCGAGACCCGCACCGAGGCCGAGAAGGCCGTCAAGACCCAGCTGCTCATGGACGCCGTGGCCGACAAGCTCGAGATCCAGGTCAGCCAGAACGACCTCACCGAGCGCCTCGTGCTGATGTCGCGTCAGTACGGCCTGGAGCCGCAGCAGCTGATCCAGATCCTGCAGCAGAACAACCAGCTGCCCGCCATGTTCGCCGACGTCCGCCGTGGCCTGACCATCGCCGCGGTGGTGCACGCCGCGACGGTTACCGACACCGACGGCAACGTGATCGACACCACCGAGTTCTTCGGTCCTTCGGGTGAGCAGGCCGCCGAGGACAGCGCCGAAGAGTCGACCGACGCCGCCGAAGGCGAAGCCGCCGAGGACGCCGACGACACCGACAAGTGACGCTGTGAGCGAACGCGCCCCCGTACGGGAGTGCGTCGCGCGTCAGGTTGGTTAGTGTCGTCAGTACCAGTGCGTGTACCAAGACGTAGTAGAAAGCAGGTATCCAGTCGTGACTGACATGCGTGGCACCGGGCAGGGGCTGAACCTTGTCGACTCGGTGTACGAGCGGCTGCTCGCCGAGCGGATCATCTTCCTCGGTTCCCAAGTGGACGACGACATCGCCAACCGGCTCTGCGCACAGATCCTGTTGCTGTCGGCGGAAGATCCGACCAAGGACATCCACCTGTACATCAACTCGCCCGGCGGCTCGATCAGCGCGGGGATGGCGATCTACGACACCATGGTGCTCGCGCCGTGCGACATCGCCACCTACGCCATGGGCATGGCCGCCTCGATGGGTGAGTTCCTGCTCGCCGCGGGCACCAAGGGCAAGCGCTACGCCCTGCCCCATGCGCGCATCCTGATGCACCAGCCGCTCGGCGGCGTGACCGGCAGCGCGGCCGACATCGCCATCCAGGCCGAGCAGTTCGCGGTCATCAAGAAGGAGATGTTCCGGCTCAACGCCGAATTCACCGGGCAGCCCATCGAGCGCATCGAGGCCGATTCGGACCGCGACCGCTGGTTCACCGCACAGGAAGCGCTGGAGTACGGGTTCGTCGATCACATCATCACCAGCGCCTCAGTCAACGGCGAAGGACCGGGAGCAGGACTAGACAAATGAGCAACATTCATCCGTCACTGGACGCCCGGCTGCAGCCGCAGGCCCGCTACATCCTGCCGTCCTTCATCGAGCACTCGAGCTTCGGTGTCAAGGAGTCCAACCCGTACAACAAGCTGTTCGAGGAACGCATCATCTTCCTCGGCGTGCAGGTGGACGACGCGTCGGCCAACGACATCATGGCCCAGCTGCTGGTGCTGGAGTCGCTGGATCCCGACCGCGACATCACGATGTACATCAACTCGCCCGGTGGCTCGTTCACGTCGCTGATGGCGATCTACGACACCATGCAGTACGTGCGCGCCGACATCCAGACGGTGTGCCTCGGCCAGGCCGCGTCGGCCGCGGCCGTGCTGCTGGCGGCGGGCACGCCCGGAAAGCGTCTTGCGCTGCCGAACGCGCGCGTGCTGATCCACCAGCCCGCGCTCTCGGGTGTCATCCAGGGCCAGTTCTCCGATCTGGAGATCCAGGCCGCGGAGATCGAGCGCATGCGCACGCTGATGGAGACCACGCTGGCCCGCCACACCGGCAAGGATCCGGCGCAGATCCGCAAGGACACCGACCGCGACAAGATCCTGACGGCCGAAGAGGCCAAGGAGTACGGGATCATCGACACCGTGCTGCAGTACCGCAAGCTCTCTGCGCAGACGTCGTAAATCTCTGACACGACAACGGGTCCCCGGCCGATGCCGGGGACCCGTTTCGTCTATCGGGCCTCGATCAGGCCGTGCCCCAGCGCGTACATGCTCGCGCTTGTTTTCTTCATGCGGTCAAGGCTGCTCGGGCCATCGGCGCAGCACATGAGGCGTTTGCCTCAAATCGGTGACGGGCGTGCGAGGGGCGCACGGTATCGTGGAGAACGGCAAACACCACGGTGTCGGCGGGGTTTCGGTTGCCTCACCGGGACGACACGCCCAAGACACGGATAGCGCGCCGACACGTGGCGAGCCGCCGAGAGCGATATGTTCTCCAGCACGGACAAATACCATCCGCGCGATTCGGCTTTAAGGTCGCATCGCACCGGAAACAACGGGTAGCGTCGGGCATACGCCCGGGGAGACCCACGAAGCGGCGTAAAGACTGACTGCGAACAGGAAGTAGGACCCCCCCACATGGCGCGCATTGGAGACGGTGGTGACCTGCTGAAGTGCTCGTTCTGTGGGAAGAGCCAAAAGCAGGTCAAGAAGCTCATCGCGGGGCCGGGCGTCTATATCTGCGATGAGTGCATCGACCTGTGCAACGAGATCATCGAGGAGGAACTCGCCGACGCTGACGACGTCAAGCTCGACGAGTTGCCCAAACCCGCGGAGATCCGCGAGTTCCTCGAGGGTTACGTCATCGGTCAGGACTCCGCCAAGCGGACGCTGGCCGTTGCGGTCTACAACCACTACAAGCGGATCCAGGCGGGGGAGAAGTCCCGCGACTCGCGGTCCGAACCGGTCGAGCTGACCAAGTCCAACATCCTGATGCTCGGGCCCACGGGCTGCGGCAAGACCTACCTGGCGCAGACGCTGGCCAAGATGCTCAACGTGCCGTTCGCCATCGCCGACGCCACCGCGTTGACCGAGGCCGGCTACGTCGGTGAGGATGTTGAGAACATCCTCCTCAAGCTCATCCAGGCCGCCGATTACGACGTCAAGCGCGCCGAGACCGGCATCATCTACATCGACGAGGTCGACAAGATCGCCCGCAAGAGCGAGAACCCGTCGATCACGCGCGACGTGTCGGGTGAGGGTGTGCAGCAGGCGCTGCTGAAGATCCTGGAGGGTACGCAGGCGTCGGTGCCACCGCAGGGCGGGCGCAAGCATCCGCACCAGGAGTTCATCCAGATCGACACCACCAACGTGTTGTTCATCGTCGCGGGCGCCTTCGCGGGCCTGGAGAAGATCGTCTCCGACCGCGTCGGCAAGCGCGGCCTCGGCTTCGGTGCCGAGGTGCGGTCGAAGGCCGAGATCGACACGCAGGACCACTTCGCCGAGGTCATGCCCGAGGATCTGATCAAGTTCGGTCTGATCCCCGAGTTCATCGGACGTCTGCCCGTCGTGGCGTCGGTGACCAACCTGGACAAGGCCTCCCTGGTCAAGATCCTCTCCGAGCCCAAGAACGCGCTGGTCAAGCAGTACGTGCGGTTGTTCGAGATGGACGGCGTGGAACTGGAGTTCACCGAAGAGGCCCTCGAGGCGATCGCCGATCAGGCCATCCACCGCGGCACGGGTGCCCGCGGCCTGCGCGCCATCATGGAAGAGGTCCTGCTGCCGGTGATGTACGACATCCCGAGCCGCGACGACGTCGCCAAGGTGGTGGTCACCAAGGAGACCGTCCAGGACAACGTCCTGCCGACGATCGTGCCGCGCAAGCCTTCTCGCAGCGAGCGCCGCGACAAGAGCGCGTAAGCCAGACTCGAAGAAGCCCCCGGGACTCCATATCCCGGGGGCTTCTTCTTTTTGTTCCTTGTTCTCCCTACCGCTGCTCGTGAGTGACTTCGCAGGCGAGCTCACCGCCGACCTCGGCGCGGCGCTCGGCGATCACCTCGTCGACCAGCGCGATGATCTCGGCCACGCCGTCGCGTTGCGCGAAGGCCGCTTCGAGTGTGCGGGCGCGGGACAGATACCGCTTGTCGGTGAGGACCTCGCGCACGGCATCGCGGATCGCCGCGGGCGTGGGGGTCCCGGTGCGCAGGTCGATGCCCGCGCCGGACCACGCGACGCGCGCCGCCACCTCGGGCTTGTCCTCGGTCTTGCCCGCCACCACGAGCGGCACACCGCACGACAGGGCCCGCTGCACCGTGCCGTAACCGCCGTTGGTCACCAGCACGTCGACCTTGGGCATCAGCAGATCATGCGGGATGTATTTGGCCACATAGGTGTTGGCCGGGACCGGCGTGCGCAGCACGTCGAGATCGCGTCCGCCGGTGCTGGCGATGACGACGACGTCCTCGTCGGCGAGGGCCTCGAGGGTCGGTTCGAGCAGCCGGGTCAGATCGGTGTTGTCGACGGTGCCCTGCGTGACGTGGACGACGGGGCGGTCACCGTCGAGCAGTCGCCACCACATCGGACGGCGGAAGCCCTGGCTGGGCATCGGGTGCACCGCACCGACGTAGCGCACGTTCTTCGGCAGATCGCTTCGGTGGTAGTCGAATTGCGGCACCGTGGGCGCGATCACCCGCTCGCTCAGCACGGCTCCGTCGAACAGGAACACGGGCAAGGGGCGGCAGTTCATGCGGTGCAGTTGCTCCTGCACGGCGCGCTGGGACGCACGCAGCAGCACCTTGTGCGTCAGGGTCTCCAGCGCGCGGTTGCGTAGTCGCTCGACGGCGTGGCGGGGCGGCGGGAGCCCGAGGCCGGCGGGAGCGGTGTCACGGCTGCTGAGCATGAGCGGTGTCGTCGAGTAGGTGAGGAACGGCGGCCGGTCGGCGCGGTTGCCCAGCAGGAACGGCAGGATGCCGAAGAAGCCGTAGTCGGCGATGACGGCGTCGAACCGGTGTTGGGCCAACAGTTTCGCCAGTGCGTCGGCCTGATGGGCCATGGGAGCGACGAAGAATGCGACGATGTCGACGTTGATCCGGGCGATGCCCGACGTCCTGGCCCTCTTCGGATTCTCGATGTCGAGGCGGTCCGCGTCGGGGTCGCCTGCGTCGGGCAGCGCCACGGGGACGGCTCCGCTCGCCCGGATCGCGTCGGTGTGCTGGGCCGAGGTCAGCACGGTCACCCGGTCGCCGCGGCCGACAAGTCCGTACGCGACGTTCAGCAGCGGCCCGATGTGGCCGATCGGTGAATGTGACGCGATGAGAATGTCCGCCATACGAGCTCCCGTGATCTGCAAAGTGCGACGAGAATCGATCGTCGCCGATCACGGGCCTCGCGGGCTTGGAGGTTTCGTGGAGATCAGGTGGAGATTGCAGGTAGAAGCGCCGCCTGACCTGTTCTCAGGTCAGCCGCTCAGTTCATGACACGATCGGGACGGGTGTAGACGTTCATCGACTCGCCACGCAGGAACGCCACGAGCGTCAGCCCCGACTGGCTCGCGAGGTCCACCGCGAGCGACGACGGTGCCGACACCGCGGCCAGCACGGGGATGCCGGCCATGACGGCCTTCTGGGTGAGTTCGAACGACGCGCGGCCGCTCACCAGCAGCACGGTGCCGGACAACGGGACCCGCTCCTGCTCGACGGCCCAGCCGATCACCTTGTCCACCGCGTTGTGCCTGCCGATGTCCTCACGGACCACCAGCATGTTCCCGTCGGCGTCGAACAGCGCGGCGCCGTGTAGGCCGCCGGTGCTGTTGAACACCTTCTGGGCACGCCGCAACTGCGTGGGCATCGACGCGAGCGTCTCGGCGGTGATGGTGGCCGGATCGTCGCCCGGACAGTGCTTGCTGATCAGGCGGACGGCCTCCAGCGAGGCCTTGCCGCACACCCCGCACGACGAGGTGGTGTAGAAGTTGCGGGTGACGTCCACGTCGGGTGCCGGGACATCGGGCGCCAGCGTCACGTCCAGCACGTTGTAGGTGTTGACCCCGTCCTCGGTGGCGCCGCGGCAGTACCGCACCGCGAGAAGGTCGTCGCGCCTGCGGATCACGCCCTCGGTGAGCAGGAACCCTTGTGCCAGTTCGATATCGGAGCCGGGGGTGCGCATGGTGACCGTGATGGGCGTGCCGTTGACCCGGATCTCCAGGGGCTCTTCGACGACGAGTGTCTCGGGGCGGGCCTCCGACCGGTCCAGGGTCACGTGGTGGGCGCGGCGCCGCGCGGTCACGCGGCCCATTACGACGCGCTTCCCTCGCGGCGCTGCAGCCTGACGACGACGGCCTTGGACACCGGCGTGTTGGACTTCTTGGCCGTATGGTCAAGCGGCACCAGCGGATTGGTCTCGGGGTAGTAGGCCGCGGCGTTGCCCTCGGGCGTCGAGTACGGCACCACCAGGAAGTCCTTGGCCCACCGTTCCTGGCCTTCGAACTCCGAGATCAGGTCCACCCGGTCGTCGGGCTTGAGCCCGAGGCGGGCGATGTCGGTGGGGTTGACGAACACCACGCGCCTGCCGCCCTTCACGCCGCGGTAGCGGTCGTCGAGGCCGTAGATGGTGGTGTTGTACTGGTCGTGGCTGCGCAGGGTCTGCAGCACCAGCCGTCCCTCGGGCACCGGAACCCATTCCAGCGGGTAGACCGAGAAGTTCGCTTTGCCTGTGTGGGTGGGGAATTCGCGTGAGTCCCGCGGCGGGTGCGGCAGCTGGAAGCCGTCGGGCCTGCGCACCCGGGTGTTGTAGTCCGTGCAGCCGGGGACCACCGCGGCGATCGCGTCGCGGATGGTGTCGTAGTCGGAGGCGAACGTCTCCCACGGCACGGGGTGGTCGGGGCCCAGCAGGGTGCGCGCGAGCTGGCACACGATGGCCACCTCGCTGCGCAGCTCGGCGCTCGGCGGCTTGAGGCTGCCGCGGGACAGATGCACCATCGACATCGAATCCTCAACCGACACCAGCTGTTTGCGCCCGTCGACGATGTCGCGGTCGGTGCGGCCCAGCGTCGGCAGGATCAGCGCCTTGCGGCCCGGCACGAAGTGGCTGCGGTTCAGCTTGGTCGAGACCTGCACGGTGAGATTGCAGCTGCGAAGGGCGGCCTCGGTGACCTCGGTGTCGGGGCTGGCCGAGACGAAGTTGCCGCCCATGGCCATGAACACCTTGGCCTTGCCGTCGCGCATCGCGCGGATCGAGTCGACGGCATCGTAGCCGTGCTTGCGCGGGCTGGTGATGCCGAAATGCGCGTCGAGGGCGTCGAGGAAGGCGTCGGGCGCCTTCTCCCAGATGCCCATGGTGCGGTCGCCCTGCACGTTCGAGTGCCCGCGCACCGGGCACACACCCGCGCCGGGCTTGCCGATCATGCCGCGCATGAGCAGCAGGTTGGTGGCCTCACCGATCGTGGCCACGGCGTGGTGCTGCTGCGTCAGACCCATCGCCCAGCACAGCACGGTGCGCTCGGAGCCGATCAGCATGTCGGCGACGCGCTGCAACTGCGTGCGGTCGATGCCGCTGGCCTCGACGACGGTGTCCAGATCCACCGCGCGGGTCTGCGCGGCGTACTCGTCGAAACCCGCGCAGTGTGCCGCGACGAACTCGTGGTCGACGACGGTGCCGGGCGCCTTGTCCTCGGCCTCGAGCAGCAGCTTGCCCAGACCGGCGAACAGCGCCATGTCGCCGCCGATGCGGATCTGCACGAACTCATCGGCGATGGGGACACCGTGGCCGACGACGCCGTGGACCTTCTGCGGGTCCTTGAACCGGATCAGCCCGGCCTCGGGCAGCGGGTTGATCGCAATGACCTTGGCGCCGTTGGCTTTAGCTTTCTCCAGGATGGACAGCATGCGCGGGTGGTTGGTGCCGGGGTTCTGCCCCGCGATCACGATGACGTCCGCGTGGATCAGGTCGTCGACGGTCACCGAACCCTTGCCGATGCCGATCGACTCCGTCAGCGCCGTACCCGAGGACTCATGGCACATGTTGGAGCAGTCGGGCAGGTTGTTGGTGCCGTAGCTGCGCACCAGGAGCTGGTAGAGGAACGCGGCCTCGTTGCTGGTGCGCCCGGAGGTGTAGAAGCAGGCCTCGTCGGGGGAGTCGAGCGCGTTCAGTTCGTCGACGATCAACCGGTAGGCGTCATCCCACGCGATCGGCCGGTAGTGCGTATCGCCCTCGTGCAGCACCATGGGATGGGTGAGCCTGCCCTGCTGCGACAGCCAGTACTCGGGCTTGTTCTGCAGTTCGGCGACGCTGTGGCGCGCGAAGAACTCCGGGGTGACCCTGCGCTTGGTGGCTTCCTCGGCAACGGCCTTGGCGCCGTTCTCGCAGAACTCGGCGATCTTGCGGCCGCCGTGCTCCTCGGGCCACGCACATCCCGGGCAGTCGAAGCCGTGACGCTGGTTCAGGCGGGTCAGCGCCGCGGTGGTGCGCACCGGTCCCATCTGGGTGAGTCCCCGCTGCATCGAAACCATCACGGCCTTCACGCCGGCCGCCTCGTGCTTGGGGCCGGAGGTGATCACATCGTGATCGTCGTAATCGGCGTCATAATCTCGGACGTCACTGGCGCGGGTCATGAAGCCCAATCTAGCCGCGCGCGATGTCCACCGGCAGTCGATGAGGCAGAGTTCGTATTTGGCTTATCACATGCAGTGATAGACGTTGTCTATCAAACAGCGACGAACTTCGGAAGGCGCCATGGCAAGCGATGTGATGTTACAACACCTCGACTATCTGCTTGCGCTCGCCTCCGAGCGGCACTTCGGCCGTGCCGCCGCGCGGTGCCACGTGAGTCAGCCGACGCTGTCGGTGGCGATCCGCCGGCTCGAGCGCGATCTGGGCATCACGATCGTGCAGCGCGGACAACGATTCGAGGGTTTCACCGAGGAGGGCCGTCGTGTTGTGACATGGGCGCAGCGCATCGTCGCCGAGCGCGACGAGATGCTCGCCGACATCGAGCGGATGCAGGGACGGTTGACGGCCACCGCCCGCATCGGGGCGATCCCGACAGCGGTGCCCGCCAGCCCGTTCGTGACCGACGAGTTCCTGCGCCGCAACCCGGCCGCCTCGGTGCGCATCGAGGCGCTCTCGTCGCGTGAGATCGCGCGCCGCCTCGCGGATTTCGAGATCGACGGCGGACTGACCTACCTGGACGAGGAGACCCCGCCCGGCACCCGGTCGGTCGAGTTGTACCGCGAGCAGTACGTCCTGGTCGCACCCGGCGACGATCCGCTGATGGGTGAGTCCCAGGTGAGCTGGTCCGACGCGGCGGGCCGCCCGTTGTGCATGCTGACCACCGCCATGCGCAACCGGCGCATCCTGGACGCCAACATGGCCGCCGAGGGCGCGCAGTACCGCCCGGTGGTCGAGGCCGATTCGGTGGACGCGCTGTATGCGCACCTGATCTCGTCGAAGCGCGCGACGATCGCGTCCACCGCGTGGCTGCCGCAACTCGGGATCCCCGACGGGTTCGCGGCGCGGCCCATGGTGCAGCACGGTCCGAGCCCGGCGATCGGGCTCATCGTGCTGGACCGGGCACCGGCGTCCATCGTGGCCGCGGCACTGGCCGAGGTGGCCGAGGGCATCGACCTGAGCACACGCATCGACCGCATGTGGGCCGACCTGCGGTCGTGAAATCAGTTCTGGTACTTGGTGACGTACTCGCTCATGGTCTTCAACTGGTAACGGGACACCTCGTGGGCGGTCTCGTCCTCGGCGAACACCGAGGACACCATGACGGTGTCGGGGCGGTCGTAGAAGCCGATCTCGGCGAGGCCGGAGAAGAACTCGTCCCAGTCGATGTCGCCGTCGCCGATCTTGAGGTGCTGGTGCACCCTCGCGGGGCTGCCCGGCGGGTTGGTGATGTAGCGCAGCCCGTGGGAGCGGCGGTGGTCCATGGTGTCGGCGACGTGCACCAGACGGAGCCGGTCTCCCGCGGCGCGGATGATCTCGGACATGTTGGCGCCCATGTGGAAGGTGTGACACGCCACGTACACCATGCCGACGTTGGGGGAGTTGATTCCGCGGATGATGCGCAGCGCCTCCATACCGTCCTCGACGAAGTCGTCGGGGTGCGGGTCGATGCGCACGTCGATGCCTTCGCGTTCGAAGATCGGCAGCAGTTCCTCCATGGACCGGAAGAACGCCCGCTCGGACTCCTCGGCCTTCTCCGGGCGCCCGGAGAACTCGGTGTTGATCACGTTGACACCGAGGTCGACGGTGATCTGGATGACGCGTTTCCAGTTGCGCACCGCAGCTTCACGAGCGTCCGGGTCGGGGCTGGACCAGCGCAGCACCGGCAGTACCGAGGCGATGCCGACCCCCGCGTCAGCGCAGGCCTTGCCGAACGCGGTCACCAGGGCGTCGTCGGCGCGCGGATGGTTGAAGAACGGGATGAAGTCGCGATGCGGCGTTAGTTGCAGGTACTCGTAGCCGCAATCGGCGACCACCCGTGGCAGGTCGAGCAACCCGTGATCGTGGTGGAACGGCGTGGGATCCAGTGCGACCTTCACCTCACGCCCCCTTGATCGACGCGCGCTCGACCATCTTCACCTCGACCGGTCGGCCACTGGCGAGCGATTCCACACCCGCGGCGCACACCGCCGCCGCGGCGTAGCCGTCCCAGGCCGTCGGGCCGTCGGTGTAATCGTCCGAACCGGTGGCGATGCCGTGGCGCACCGCGGCCACCCATCGCTGGAACTCGATGTCGTAGGCCGTGCCGAAACGTACCCGAAAATCGGGTGCGATCGCGCCGCCCCACGTGCCGGGCACGCCCTTGCGGATCAGGCCGACCTCCAGACCGATCATGGCGGTGCCTTTTTCGGCCACCAGTTCGGTGCGTACCTCGTAGCCCACACCGGTGGTGACGAACAGTTCGACGTCGACATGCTTGCCCGAGGGTGTCTTCATGATCGCGATCTGGGGATCCTGGATCCCCTCGGGTGCACCGGGATTCGGTGTGGGACGCAGGATGTGGACCGACGCGATCTCCTCGTCGAACAGGAACCGGGTGACGTCGACCTCGTGCACCAGCGAGTCCTTGACGATCATCGTGCTGTCGAAACTGGGCGGCACGGCCGCGTTGCGGTGCACGCAGTGCAGCACCAGCGGTTGGCCGAACTCGCCCGCGCCGATCAGCGTCTTCAGTTCGGCGTACTCGGGGTCGAACCGGCGCATGAAGCCGACCTGGATCAACCGGACACCCAGTTCGGCCTCGCGGCGCACCACATCGAGCGCCGAATCCACGTCGGTGGTCAGCGGTTTCTCACACAGCACGGGCTTGCGGTGTTCCAGGCACGCCAGCAACTGCTTGTCGTGTGTGGGTCCCGGCGTGGCCAGCACCACCGCGTCGACATCGGGATCCGCGATGGCCTCCAACGGATCTGACACCACGCGGCATCCGGGCACACCGGCCGCGACCTCCTCGGCGCGGGCCTCGATGAAGTCGTTGACCACGGCGACCTTCACGCCGGCGATGCGGGTGGACAGCCGCTCGACGTGGTCGGCGCCCATGACGCCGACGCCGAGCACTGCGACACGAAGATCTGACATCTCCACTCCTGGACTGGTTTCGGCTAGGTGAACCGGACCGCGGGCACCCCGCAGGATCCGAGGTAGGAACGCGTGCGCTGCGCGATGGGCAGCGGTGAGTCGGGGTCACACGGATACATGTCCTGCTCGACGATCGCGAACACGTCGACACCGAGCTTTTCGATCTCGGCGAGCAACGGTGGCATGTCGGGGATTCCGCGCGGCGGTTCGGTCATCGCGCCGAGCTTGACGGCTTCCCCGAACGGCAGGTCCTCGGCCTCGACCTTGGCGCGGACCTCGGGGTCGACCTGCTTGAGGTGCAGGTAGCCGATGCGCTCGGGAGCGTGCCGGATGATCGCGATGTTGTCGCCGCCGCAGTAGCTGATGTGGCCGGTGTCAAGACACAGATTGACGAACTCGCCGTCGGTGCCGTCGAGGAACCGGTAGACGTTCTCCTCGGTGTCCACATGGCTGTCGGCGTGCGGGTGGTATTGCGCACGCACGCCGTACTTCTCGAACATGGCCCTGCCCAGTTCGTTCATGCCCTGGGTCTTCTGGCGCCACTGCTCGGCGGTGAGGTTGCGGTCTTCGAGCACCGCACCGGTCGCGGGGTCGCGCCACATCTCCGGGATGACGACGACGTGCTTGCCGCCCACCGCGGCGGTCAGCCTGGCGACGTCCTCGATCTGGGTCCACACCGAGTTCCAGGCGTCGTCCCCGCGGGTCGCGGACTGGTGCAGGTGCTCGAAAACCGTTCCCGCCGAGAGCGACAGGTCACGCTGGGCCAGTTCGTCCGCGAGCTTGTCCGGATCGGTCGGCAGGTACCCGTAGGGGCCCAGCTCGATCCACCGGTAGCCCGCTGAGGCAACTTCGTCGAGGAAGCGGGTGTAGGGCGTCTGCTGTGGATCGTCGGGAAACCACACGCCCCAGGAGTCGGGTGCCGAACCGACGAGAATTCTGCTCACCGGCGGTCCTCAGCTATCCGAAGGGTTGATCAGGGGACGTTGCACCTTTTTCCACTCCGCGTACCGCTCGTAGGCGGCACGGGTGGACTCCAGTGCCGAGACCTGCGACACCGGGACGTCCCACCACGAGTGGCTGTCGGGTGCGTAGATCAACGGATCGGTCTCGACGTGGATGACGGTGGTCCGTTCGGCGGCCTTGGCCACCTTGACGGCGTCGGTGAACTCTGCCGCGGTGGTCACGCGGATGACGTCGGCGCCGAGGCTCGCCGCGTTGGCCGCCAGATCCACCGGGAGCCTGTCGCCGTCGAGGCGGCCGTCGCCGGTGCGGTAGCGGTACGCCGTACCGAACCGCTGCGAACCCACCGACTCCGAGAGGCCGCCGATGGACGCGAACCCGTGGTTCTGCACGATGACCGGGATGATCTTGACGCCCTCCTGCACGGCCGTGACGAGTTCGGTCGCCATCATCAGGTACGAGCCGTCGCCGACCATCACGAACACGTCGCGGTCGGGGGAGGCCATGCGCACGCCGATGCCACCGGCGATCTCGTAGCCCATGCAGGAGTACCCGTACTCGACGTGGTAACCCTTGCGGTCGCGGGTCCGCCACATCTTGTGCAGGTCACCCGGCATCGAACCGGCCGCGCACACCACGACGTCGCGCGGCTCCGACAGCGTGTTCACCAGGCCGATCACCTGGTTCTGGTTCAGCGGAGCGGCGTCGTCGACCGCATACGCGGCGGATACGGTGTCCTCCCACTCGGCCGCGAGTTCGGCTGTGCGGGTGCGGTATTCGTCGCTCACGGAATAGTCCTGCAGCGCAGCGGTCAGTGCCTCGATGGCCTCGCGCGCGTCGGCGACGACACTGAGGCCGCCCTGTTTGACCGCGTCGAACGACGCCACGTTGACGTTGACGAACCGCACGTCGGGGTTGTTGAACGCGGTGCGCGACGCCGACGTGAAATCGCTGTAGCGCGTCCCGATCCCGATCACCACGTCGGCCTCCGACGCGAGCGCGTTGGCCGCGGTGGTGCCGGTCGAGCCGACCGCGCCGACCGATTGTGGATGGTCGTAACGCAGTGATCCCTTGCCCGCCTGGGTCTCCGACACCGGGATGCCCGTGGCGGACGCCAGCGCTGCCAGAACCTCTTCGGCGCCGGAGTAGTGCACGCCACCGCCTGCGATGATCAGCGGCTTGCGGGCCGATGCGATGATCTCGGCGGCCCGTGCGATCACCGAACGCTCGGGCACCGGGCGGGCCACGTGCCAGGTGCGCTCGGTGAACAGCGACACCGGCCAGTCGTGCGCCTCGGCCTGCACGTCCTGCGGGATGGCGATGGTCGCGGTGCCGGTCTCCACCGGGTCGGTGAGCACGCGCATGGCACCCAGCAGCGCGGCGGGCAACTGCTCGGGCCGCCACACCCGGTCGAAGAAGCGGGACAGCGGCTTGAACGCGTCGTTGACCGTCACGTCGCCCGACGACGGCAGTTCCAGCTCCTGCAGCACCGGGGAGCTCACCCGCGTCGCGAACGTGTCTGCGGGAAGCAGCAATACGGGTAGCCGGTTGATCGTGGCGAGCGCGGCGCCGGTGAGCATGTTGGTGGAACCGGGGCCGATGCTCGCGGTCACGGCCCACGCCTGCAGACGGTCCTGCTGCCGGGCGTAGGCGACGGCGCTGTGCACCATGGCCTGCTCGTTGCGGCTCAGCACGTACTTCAGTCCCGGTTCGCGGCCGGCCTCCGCGGCCGCGACCTCGTCCTCGAGCAGTGCCTGGCCCAGGCCTGCGACGTTGCCGTGACCGAAGATGCCGAAGCAGCCTGCGAAGAACTTGTTCCGTTGCCCGTCGCGCTCCACGTACTGGTTGGCCAGGAAGCGGACGGTGGCCTGCGCCACGGTGAGTCGGACGGTGTCCTCGGTGTCGACCAGTTTCTCGGCCGACTTGGGTGCGGTGGATACCACGGGTTCAGGCTCCTTCGCGTGATGCGGTGCCGAACGGCAGCCGGGGGTCTACTTCCTGGTGTTCCCAGCTGCCGCGCAGCCAGGTGTGGTTCGGGTCGTCGCAGATCAGCCAGGCACGGTCGGGACCGGAGCCTGCCATCACGTTGAGGTAGTACATGTGGTGTCCGGGAGCCGCGATCGACGGTCCGTGGTATCCGTGCGGCACCAGCACCACGTCACCGGAGCGCACCTCCTCGAGCACCTCGATCGGCCGCTCCGGTGTGCCGTACACCCGGTGGTACCCGAAACCCGGTGTGCCGGCCGGGCTGTCGTCGATCTCGAAGTAGTAGATCTCCTCCAGCTGCGTTTCGACCTCGGTGTTCTCGTCGTGCTTGTGGGCCGGGTAGCTGGACCAGTTGCCGCCCGGTGTGATGACCTCGCACGCGATCAGCGAGTCGGCCTCGAACGTGGTCGCGGTGCCGAAGTTGTGCACCTGGCGGCTGCAGTTGCCCGCGCCGCGCAACTCCACGGGAACCTCCGATGCGGCGCGCCGCCGGTTCGGGAAACTGCGTGTCGCGCGTGCGCCGCAGATCGCGATGCGGCCGTGACCGGTGATGGTGTAGTCCTGACCGATGCCCAGATAGACCATGTCGGCCGGGCCGTGGAAAACCGATGCGCGGCCGGCGAGCTCGAAGGTCTCACCGGCGCATTCGATCTGGGCGCCGCCGGCCAGCGGCAGGATCATCACCTCGGTGTCGCCCGTGGACCGCGACACCGAACCGGAGTCGCCGAGGTCGACGACCTGCAGCGAGGATTCGGCCCAGCCCGCGGATTCCGGGGTGATGTCGACGGTGTACGGCGCCGCTGCACTGCGGGCCGGGATGTACAGCTTCGAATGCATGTCAGTGCACCAACTTCACTGCGGTCGAGATGGCCGAGCGCACGTCGTCGTCGGCCGGGTACAGGAGGCTGCGGCCCGCGATGAGACCGCGTACCGAGGGCAGCGCCAGGGCTTTCTCCCAGGACGCGAACGCCTCGTCGGGATCTGTCGGGTCGCCGCCGAGCAGCAGTGTCGGCATGGTCGTCGCGTCCATCACGCGCTCCATCTCGTCGACGACCGGCAGCTTGAGCCACGTGTAGGCCGACGTCGAACCCAGCGCCTGGCTGATGTGGACCGACTTGATCACGGCGTCCGGGGTCAGGTCGTTGCGGACCTTGCCGTCGACCCGGCGCGACAGGAACGGCTCCAGCATGGCGACCAGGCCGTGAGACGCCAGCGCGTCGACGGCCTGGGCGCACGACGCCAGCGTCGCGACCGTTCCGGGATCGTCGAGGTCGATGCGGCACAACATCTTTCCGCCGTTCATCCGGGCGGCGGCGGTCGACGCCGCGGTGGCGCCTGTCATGCGGTCGTCCATCTCGAAGACCGAACCGGAGAGCCCGCCGCGGTTGAACGACGAGAACACCACCTTGTCTTCCAGCGCGCCGAGCAGCAGGAGGTCGTCGAGGATGTCGGCGGTGGCCAGCACACCGTCGACGCCGGGATCGGCCAGCGCGGTGCACAGGCGGTCGAGCAGGTCGGTGCGGCTGTTCATCGCGGTGGGCCGCGATCCGACGGCCAGTGCGCCGCGCGCGGGATGGTCGGCCGCGACGATCATGAGCCTGCCGTCGCCGCGGACGGTCGGCCGGGTGGTGCGGCGCTGCCACGCCGCGGCGATCATGCCGGGTTCGGATGCCCTGAGGTCGGTGATGGCGCTGTGGCCGGAGCAGACAGCGGGTCTAGACATTGACAGCCTCCGAGGCGGTTTGTTCGGCGAGCGCGGCGACCTCGGCCGCCGTGGGCATCGCGGTGGAGCATTCCAGGCGCGAGGCGACGATGGCGCCTGCGGCGTTGGCGTAGCGCAGCGTCTTCTCCAGCGGCCAGTCGTGCAGCAGCCCGTGGATCAGGCTGCCCCCGAAGGCGTCTCCGGCCCCCAGGCCGTTGACGACGTCGACCTCGTTGGGCGGCACGGTGACCGAGCTGTGCCGGGTCTTGCCCAGCACGCCGCGCGGCCCCTGCTTGACGATCGCCAGTTCCACACCGAGGTCGAGCAGTGCCTCGGCGGCCCGGTGCGGGTTGGTCTCGCCGACGGCGATCTCGCACTCCTCGCGGTTGCCGACGGCGATGGTCACGTGCTGCAGCGCGCGCTGCACCACCTCGGTGGCCGCGGCGGGAGACTCCCAGAACATGGGCCGGTAGTCGAGGTCCAGGACGGTCAGCGGGGCCCGCTGCCGCGCCTCCCATGCCGCGAAATGTGCGCTGCGGCTGGGTTCCTCGCACAGCCCGGTGACCGTCGACCAGTACAGCCGCGCGTCGCGCACCGCGTCGGCGTCGATCTGCTCGGCGCGGATCTGCAGATCGGGCGCCGAGGGCTTGCGGTAGAAGTACAGCGGGAAGTTGTCCGGCGGGAAGATCTCGCAGAACGTCACGGGCGTCGGGTACTCGCCGTAGGTGGCGACGAAGCGGTTGTCGACGCCCAGCCTGGCGAGTTCGTTGCGCACGTAGCGTCCGAACGGGTCGTCCCCGACGCCCGAGATGAGTCCGGCGCTGTTGCCCAGTCGTGCGGCCGCGACGGTGACGTTGGCGGCGCTGCCGCCGAGGAATTTGCCGAAGGATTCCACTTCTTCGAGCCCGACCCCGATCTGCAGCGGGTACACGTCGACGCCGCAGCGGCCGATCGCGAGGACATCGAGTTGCGGTGTGGGAGAGTTCGTCACGATTGACTCCAGATCGGGGTGTGCGCCTGCGAGCCCGGGCGGAGTACACGCGCCGGGCATCGCTTCGACTGTGCTCCCCGCCACGTTCGTCTGTCAAGACTTTGTTCTGACATTCTTACTTCCAGTCATTTGCAGGTACGCTATGAACTCACCATCGGTGGATCCGCCGGAACGAGCCTCGAGGATCGGAGCGAGAGTGACCCCGACGCTGTCTGTCGAACTTGACCGTTCGAGCCCCGTGCCCCTGTATTTCCAGGTGGCCCAGGTGTTCGAAAAGGCCATCCTCGATGGACAACTCAAGCCTGGGGACCGGTTCGAGAACGAACTCGCGCTCGCGAGCCGGCTCAACCTGTCCCGGCCGACCACGCGGCGCGCCATCCAGGAACTGGTCGACAAGGGATTGCTGGTGCGCAAGCGCGGGGTCGGCACCCAGGTGGTGCAGACCCCCGTGCACCGGCCGGTCGAACTCACCAGCCTCTACGACGATCTCGCGCGTGCCGGCCAGGAGCCGGCCACCGAGGTCCTCGAGTACACGCGCAGACCCGCGCAGGCCGACATCGCCGAGCGGTTGAGCATCGAACCGGGCAGCGAGATCGCCTACATGCGCAGGCTGCGTTCGTCGAACGGGCAACCGCTCGCACTCATGACCAACTATCTGCCCGCCGCGCTGGCCCCCGACGAGGACGAACTGGCGAGATCCGGGCTCTACCAGTCGCTGCGGGCACGCGGCGTGCACATCCGGTTGGCGCGCCAGCGCATCGGCGCCAAGGCCGCCGACCGTGAGGAGGCGCGCCTGCTGGACGAGAAGCCCAAGGCGCCGCTGCTGGTGATGGAGCGGACCGCGTTCGACGATTCCGGGCGAATCGTGGAGTACGGGAGCCACGCCTACCGTGCGTCGCGCTACTACTTCGACACCACCCTCGTCGACCGGTAGTCCGGATCTTTACGTTCAAAAATACTGCAGCCCAGAGTGATCCGTGAATCGCGCTGGGGTCGGACGGCGTTGGTCGTCATGTGCGCCGCCATGCTGGGCAAACTTTGACCTGCAGTCCTAATGTCATAACAAAGTATTGACTTTCCGATGTGAGCGGTATTACATCGACAGCGAGGCCGTGTCGCTGGCCCCTCTGGCATGATCCCAGCGCCGCGGTGACGTCGAAGCGAGGAGAAACAATGAGGTTGAGTCGGCTCGTGGCGGCTGCCGGGGTAGGCGTACTCATGCTGGGCGCCAGCGCGTGCTCCAGCACCGGGGGCAAGCCGGACAGCAGCGGCGGGGGTGACATGGGTGCGGGCACCGCCGACACCCCGCGGTTCACCGTCGCGATGATCACCCACGAGGTTCCGGGTGACTCCTTCTGGGATCTCGTGCGCAAGGGCGCCGAGGCCGCCGCGAAGAAGGACAACATCGAACTGCGGTACTCGTCGGATCCGGAGGCGCCCAACCAGGCCAACCACGTGCAGAGCGCGGTGGACAGCGGCGTCGACGGCATCGCTGTCACGCTCGCCAAGCCCGACGCGATGAAGCCTGCCGTGCAGAACGCGACCGACAAAGGCATCCCGGTGGTGGCGTTCAACGCGGGGCTGGATGCCTGGCAGGGCATGGGCGTCAAGGAGTACTTCGGCCAGGACGGCTACATCGCCGGACAGGAGGCGGGCAAGCGCCTGGCCGCCGAGGGCGCCAAGAAGGTCATCTGCGTCATCCAGGAGCAGGGCCACGTCGACCTCGAAGCTCGTTGTGCCGGCGTGAAGAACACGTTCCCGGCCAGTGAGGTGCTCAACGTCAACGGCAAGGACATGCCGTCGGTCGAGTCGACCATCACCGCCAAGCTGCAGCAGGATCCCGCGATCGACACGATTCTGACCCTGGGCGCGCCGTTCGCGCTCACCGCCGTGCAGTCGGCCAAGAACGCGGGCAGCCAGGCCAAGATCGCGACGTTCGACACCAATGCCGCGCTCGTGGACGCCATCCAGAACGGCGACGTGCAGTGGGCCGTCGACCAGCAGCCGTTCCTGCAGGGTTACCTCGCGGTCGACTCGCTGTGGCTCTACCTCAACAACGGCAACGTGATCGGCGGTAACCAGCCGACCCTGACCGGCCCGTCGTTCATCGACAAGTCGAACATCGACGCGGTCGCCGAGTACGCCAAGAACGGGACGCGCTAGCCATGAGTACCCAGGCAGATCTGGACCTTGAGTCGCACAAGGTCGTTCACGACGAACGCGTCAAGGAACAGAACAAGCTGCAGCGCCTGATCATCCGCCCCGAAATGGGCGCTGCGGTGGGTGCCATCGCCATCTTCATCCTGTTCCTCATCGTCGCGCCGCCGTTCCGCTCGCCGGAGTCGATGGCCACGGTGCTGTACGCGAGTTCGACCATCGGCATCATGGCCGTCGGCGTGGGCCTTTTGATGATCGGCGGCGAGTTCGACCTGTCCGCCGGCGTCGCGGTCACCACCAGTTCGCTGGCGGCCTCGATGCTGGCCTACAACCTGCACCTGAACCTGTGGGTGGGCGCCGCGCTGGCGCTCGTGCTGTCGCTGGCCGTCGGGTTCTTCAACGGCTTCCTGGTGATGCGGACCAAGATCCCGTCGTTCCTCATCACGCTCGGCACGTTCTTCATGCTCGCAGGCATCAACCTGGCGGTCACCAAGCTGCTGTCGGGTCAGGTCGCCACGCCCAGCGTGTCCGACATGCAGGGCTTCGATTCGGGCCGGACGGTTTTCGCATCGGTGATCAAGGTCGGACCGATCGACGTGAGAATCACGGTGCTGTGGTGGATCCTGTTCACCCTCATCGCCACCTACGTGCTGTTCAAGACCCGCATCGGCAACTGGATCTTCGCCGTCGGCGGCAACCAGGACAGCGCCCGCGCGGTCGGTGTCCCGGTGACCAAGGTCAAGATCGGCCTGTTCATGGTCGTCGGGTTCTGTGCCTGGTTCGTCGGCATGCATCTACTGTTCTCGTTCAACACGATCCAGTCCGGTCAGGGCGTCGGCAACGAGTTCTTCTACATCATCGCCGCGGTGATCGGCGGCTGCCTTCTCACCGGTGGGTACGGCACCGCGATCGGCACGCTGATCGGCGCGCTGATCTTCGGCATGACCAATCAGGGCATCGTGTACGCCGGTTGGAACCCCGACTGGTTCAAGTTCTTCCTGGGTGCGATGTTGTTGTTCGCGGTCGTCGCCAACAACGTCGTGCGCAACTACGCGGCGAAGAGGTGAGTAGATGAGTACGACCGCTGAGGCCCCGATCGCCGAGACCCCGTCGGGTGGTGCCGTGCCACTGGTCGAGTTCAAAGGCGTCGGCAAGAGCTACGGGAACATCATCGCGCTCAAGGACATCAACCTGCGCGTGGGCGCGGGCGAGGTCACGTGCGTGCTGGGTGACAACGGCGCGGGCAAGTCGACGCTGATCAAGATCATCGCGGGCCTGCACAAGCCGACCGAGGGCGAGGTGCTCATCGACGGCAAGCCCACGGTGTTCGAATCCCCCAAGGACGCGTTGAACGCAGGCATCGCCACGGTGTATCAGGACCTCGCCGTGGTGTCGCTGATGCCGGTGTGGCGCAACTTCTTCCTGGGCAACGAACTGCGCAAGAAGAACATCCTGAGGTCACTCGACATCAACGGCATGCGTGCGACCACCATCTCGGAACTGCAGAAGATGGGCATCGACCTGCCCGACGTCGACGCGCCCATCGGGTCGCTCTCGGGTGGTCAGCGTCAGTGCGTGGCGATCGCGCGGGCCATCTTCTTCGGTGCGCGCGTGCTGATCCTCGACGAGCCGACGGCCGCACTCGGCGTCAAGCAGTCGGGAATGGTGCTGCGGTACATCACCGCTGCCAAGGAGCAGGGGTTCGGCGTCATCTTCATCACGCACAACCCGCACCACGCGTACATGGTCGGTGACCATTTCATCCTGCTCAACCGTGGGCGGCAGAAGCTGGACTGCACCTACGACGAGATCTCGCTGGAGACCCTCACACAGGAGATGGCAGGCGGCAACGAACTCGAGGCGCTGAGCCACGAATTGGGCCGCAAGTAGACACCCGCCGAGCGTGGGTCCTGTGCACGGAAATTCCCGCAGAAGCGTGCACAGGGCCCACGCTCGTGGCGTTTTCAGGGCAGGGCGCTGCTGGCCGGCGACGCCCGCTACTGATCCCTACGGCAGTGTGAAGGCTGCCCGGAACGCCTCCAGCGCCGCGACGCTGTCGCCACTGGCGTAGGCCTCCATCCCCACGGTGCCGCGGTATCCGCTGTCGCGCAACGCCTTCGCGATGGCGGGGTAGTGGATCTCGCCCGTGCCGGGTTCGCAGCGTCCCGGAACGTCGGCCACCTGGATCTCACCGATCGCCGGGCCCGCGCGGCGCACCAGCTCGACGAGGTTCCCCTCACCGATCTGGGCGTGGTAGAGGTCCAGCATCATCTTGACGTTCGGATGCCCGACACCTTCGATGAGGGCCAGCGTGTCCTTGGCGCGGGCCAGCGGCACGCCGGGGTGGTCGACGATCGTGTTGAGGTTCTCCAGGCAGAACGTCACACCGGCGTCGGCACCCAGTTCACCCAGCGCCTCCAGGCCCCGCAGCGCCGCGAGCCACATGTCGCCGGTCACACGCTGCCGGGGCCGGGCGGCCTGCCCGTTCACCAGTTCGCCGGGATGCACGACGAGTCGCGGAACACCAAGCACCTCAGCGGCTTTCACGGCCTCCTGGGCGGTGCGCACCACCTCGCGCGCACCGTCGGGGTCGTAGAGATCGCCGTGCAGGTATCCCGTCATCGACGAGAACTTCGCTCCCGTGGCGGCGAGGGCATCGGTGTCCTTGTCGGCGAAGCTCCAGATCTCCACGGCGAAGCCCAGATCCGAGATACGGCGCACGCGTTCGACGATGTCGAGATCGGTGAACACCATCTCGGCGCACACCGCCAAATCGAAGCTCATCGCGGCGCCAACCCCGCCGCCCGGTACGCCTTGTCGACGAACGCCATGTTGGTCACGGCGTCGTCGACACCGAACGGCAGCGGTGCGCCGTCGCGCACGTGCGCGGCGAACGCCTCCAGCTGGTAGGTGTACGACGGCCGCGTGCCCAAATGCTCGACGCGGACACCGGATCCGGTCATCACCGTGAGGCGATCGTCGAGATTCGGCCGGATGAAGTCGTGCACCACGGCCTCGCCGTCGCTACCGGTGATCGTGATGGTGAACGAGTAGTCGTCGGCCACCATCGAATTGGTGCTGACACCGGTGCCGCCCTCGGGGAAGACGAAGTCGACCTCGCACCAGGCGTCCACACCCGGCGTGCGTTCCTCGGCCCGCGCGCCCAGTACCTTGGGCTCACCGCCGAGACCGTCGACGCGCATGGCGCCCAGCGCACGCATGACGTGAATGCCGTAGCAGCCCAGATCCATGACCGCACCGCCTGCGAGGTCCAGCGACCACCGCGGGTCGTCGTCGGCGGGGGAGGGCATCGCCATCCGCACCTCGACGCGCGTGATCTCGCCCAGCTCGCCGCCTGCGGCAACGGCGAACGCGCGCTGCGTCACCGGGTGGAAGTGGTAGTGGAAGCCTTCCAGCACCGGCACCCCGGCGTCGCGGGCCGCCTGCGCGACCGTGGCGGCCTCGGACTCGTTGCGCGCGAACGGTTTCTCGCTGAGCACCGGCTTGCCTGCCGCGATCGCCGCGAGGTTCCACGGCGCATGCAGTCCGTTGGCCAGCGGGTTGTAGACCATGTCGACGTCAGGGTCCTCGACCACATCGCGGTAGGAGTCCAGTACGCGTTGGACCCCGTACTTCTCGGCGAACGCCTCGGCGCGGCGCCGGTCCCGCGCGGCGACGGCCACCAGTCGGTGTCCGAGATCCTCGGCCGGTCCCACGATGGCCTTCTCGGCGATGCGGGACGCGCCGAGGATCCCGATGCGAAGTCCGGTCATGCCGTCAGCGTACCGAGGTAGGCGACGCTCGTGCGGACGTCGCGCAGCGGACCCTCGTCAGTGGGTTCGGCATCGAGGATCGTGTCCTGCTCCATCACGAACCAGCCGTCGAAACCGTTGTCGCGCAGCACCGAGACGATGCCGGAGATGTCGATGTCCCCGGTGCCCAGCGGCGTGTAGATCCCGGCCCGCACCGCGTCGGTGTAGCTCACCTCGCCGGCGCGCACGCGCGCCGCGAGCGCGGCGTTCACATCCTTGAGGTGGGTGTGCTTGATGCGGTGCGGTACCGCCTTGGCGAGTTCGAGCGGGTCGGTGCCGCCGATCAGCAGGTGTCCGGTGTCCAGGCACAGCGGGATCTGCGATCCGTTGAGCACGCGGTCCACATCCTCACGGGTCTCCACCATGGTGCCCACATGCGGGTGCAGCACGGCCAGCAGTCCGGCCTCGTCGGCGATCCGCGCCAGGCGGTCCAGATTGGACAGCAGCGTGGCCCACTGCCTTTCGCTCAGCGTCGGTCGGGAGTCGTAGCCGTCGGCGCCGGTGGCCGCGGCCAGCACCACCACACCGGCGTTCGCGGCGCGCAATGACGCCAGCGGTCCGGCCAGGTCGTCGGCCGGGTCGTGCTCGGCGTCGTGCAGGACCACGGGCACGAACCCGCCGACGCACGACAGGTCGTGTGCGCCCAGCAGGGCCGTCAGCTCACCGGTGTCGGACGGCAGGAAGCCGTCGGGCCCCAGTTCGGTCGCGGTCAGGCCCGCGGTGCGCATCTCGGACAGCACACGCGCGCGGTCCAGTTGGTGACCCCAACCGGGGACCTCGCACACGCCCCACGAGATCGGTGCGCCGGCGATCTTCAGATCGGTCATCGGTTCCGGACCTCCTCGATCCGCACGGGTGCGCCTCGGCGCAGTGATTCGGTGGCCGCCTCGGCCATCCAGGCCACCTCGACCGCATCGGCCACGGTGGCTCCGGGGATCGGGTTGCCCTTGACCACCTCGACGAACCCGGCCAGCTCGCTGCGGAACGCCTCGGTGAACCGGTCCATGAAGAAGTGGTGGTAGGGCCCGGTGGGAAAGTCGTTGCGCGGGTCCATGTTCTGCAGCGGCGTGCCCTGATCCCAGCCGGCGACGATCGAGTTGTCGAACCCGTGCACCTCCAGACGGCAGTCGTACCCGCGCGCGTTGTAGCGGGCCGCCGAGACGATGCCGAGCGCGCCGCCGTCGAACCGCACCACCACCGCAGCCGTGTCGACGTCGCCGTACTCGGTGAAGCGGGGGTCGCCCTGCACGGTGCCGGTGGCGTACACCTCGACCGCGTTCTGCCCGGTGATCCAGCGCAGCGCGTCGAAATCGTGCACGGCGCAATCGCGGAAGATGCCGCCCGAGCCTTTGATGTAGTCCATCGACGGGGGAGCGGGATCCATGGTGGTGCTGCGCACGGTGTGCAGCGCCCCCAGCGATCCGGAGTCGACCTCGCGCTTGGCCGCGGCGAACGCGGCGTCGAACCGGCGCTGATAGCCGACCTGGACGGGCACCCCCGAGCGCGCGATCGCCTCGGCCACGCGCGCGCTCTCGGCGGCGGTCGCGGCGATCGGCTTCTCGCAGAACGTCGGCAGGCCCCGGTGCACGGCGGCCAGTGTCAGTTCCGCGTGGGCGGGGGTCGCGGCCGCGACGACGACGCCGTCGACACCGGAATCGAGCAGTTCCTCGACCGAATCAGCGGGCTTCGCACCGTGTTTGGCGGCGACCGCGGCAACCGCGTCAGGCCGCTCGTCGGCCACCACGAGGCCGTCGACGCCGTCGAGGCTGCTGAGGGTGTCGACGTGGAAGGCGCCTATGCGGCCCAACCCGATTACGCCGAGCGTGGTCATGGGATTCTCCGTTCATCCTGTTGTGAGAGAAGGGTGTCGAGTTCCGCCGGGGTGCGGCGGGTGGCGAGTGCTTCGAGCACGGTGTCGACCTGACTGGGCGGCGCGAGCGACCCGATGGGCTGGTCGAGATCGAGGTTGGTGGGGAACGCGTAGCCCTCTGCGGTCGCGTTGATGACGTTCGCCAGTTCGTGCTCGGGGCGGCCCGCGGCCTTCATGGCGAGCAGTTCGGGGTAGACCGCGCGGATCATCGCCGTGCGGTCCAGCGCCTCCATGGCCCGACCGAACGGCGACGAGATCTGCAGCAGGTTCGCCATGCGCCGGATGCCGGTCGAGGTGTTGGCCCCGGCACCGTGGAACAGGGCCGGGTTGAAGAACACGGCGTCCCCGGTGCGCAGCGGCAACTGGACGTGGTGTTCGGCGAAGAACTCGATGAACTCCGGGCGGTAGAACGCGATGTAGCCCGCCTCGAACGTCTGCGAGTACGGCAGCAGCATGGTCGGGCCGCTCTCGACCGGCATGTCGCAGTGCGCCACCGCGCCCTGCAGTGTGAGCGCGGGTGACAACCGGTGGATATGGGCCGGGTACGCCGCGAGCGCGCCGGGCGTCACGAACCCCAGGTGGTAGTCGCGGTGCGGAACCTGTGCGGCGCCACCGGGATTGACGACGTTGACCTGAGAGGTCACCTGGTAGCGCGGACCGAGCCAGGCCTGGGACACCAGCGCCAGGATGTCGTTGGCGTAGTACTCGGCGTAGACACGCGGGCTGTGCAGTGCGAGCTTCTGCGCGGCATTCCACACGCGGTCGTTGGCGCCGGCCGCGCCGAAGTGATCACCCGCGGCACCGCCTGCCGCGCGCTGCTGTTCGATCAGCGCCGTGAACGCCTCGCCGGCGGAATCGACCACGGCGGGATCGAAGGCGTTCTCGAACAGCACCACGCCGGGGCCGTCGGACAGTGCGGCGATCAGTTCGGTCTGCACGGCGCGGCGCCTGCCGTCGTCGGTGCCGTCGAGCGCCGCGGCGGTGTAGACCGGCACGTTGCTGCGGATCTCGGTGGCGTGGGGGTAGTCGGCCGCATCGGTGGTGCGAGCGACGGCCGCCCGGAAATCGTCGAGAGAGCAATCGGATTCGTCGATGAACGCGCCGCGGCGGGTGCTTCCCGTCGAGCGCACCGGTGAGCCCAGCGATGAGGTCATGGCTGACAGTCTTGCTGTGCGATGTGCCACAATCAACGGCAAAAATCCATCAAAAATCCCTCAAGATCGGGGTGGAGGCACCGCATGGCGCACCGGTACAAGGTCCGCGAGATCGCGCAGCAGTGCGGCCTGAGCGAGGCGACCGTCGACCGTGTGCTGAACAACCGGCCCGGGGTGCGGGAGAACACGCGCGCCGAGGTCCGGCAGGCGATCGCCGACCTGGACAAACAGCGCGCACAGCTGCGTCTCAACGGCAGGCGCTTCCTGATCGACGTGGTGATGCAGACCCCGAGGCGGTTCTCCGACGCGTTCCGCACGGCGGTCGAGGCCGAGCTGCCCGCGTTCGCGCCCGCGCTGCTGAGGGCCCGGTTCCATCTGTGGGAGTCGGGTTCGACCGCGCAGATGGTCGACACCCTGGCGCGCATCAAGTCCAGCCACGGTGTGGTGCTCAAGGCCGCGGACGAACCCGAGGTCGTGGAGGCCGTCGACCGATTGGTGGCCGCGGGGGTTCCCGTGGTGACCTACACCACCGACGTGCCCACGAGCGCGCGCTGCGCATACGTGGGGATCGACAACCACGGCGCGGGCGCCACCGCCGCCTACCTGATCGAGCAGTGGCTGGGCGCCGATCCGGCCGATGTGCTGATCACCCTGAGCCGCACGGTGTTCCGTGGCGAGGGGGAGCGCGAGGTGGGTTTCCGGTCGGGTCTGCGTGCCTCCGGCCGCACGGTGGTCGAGGTCACCGACAGCGACGGCATCGACGCCACCAACGAACGCCTCGTGCTGCAGGCCCTTGAGCGCAACCCCTCGGTGGGCGCCGTCTACTCGCCCGGAGGCGGCAACACCGCGACCGTCGCGGCCTTCGACCGGCTGGGCCGGCATTGCAAGGTCTTCATCGCCCACGACCTCGACGTCGACAACCGCCGTCTGCTGCGCGACGGCCGGATCTCGGCCGTGCTGCACAACGATCTGCGCGCGGACGCGCGCCTGGCGATGCGGCTGATCCTGCAGCAGCACGGGGCGTTGCCCGCCGAGCCCGTGCGCCCTGCGCCGATCCAGGTGGTGACCCCCTACAACCTGCCGATGTGAGCCGTCCGGGTGAGCACCCGGATCGGCGTTCAGGATGTGCGGCTACCATTTCGGCCGACGCATGTGACGATCCGCCGGCGTCAGAATGTATTGACATCGATTGCGACCGAGGGACCCAGTTCATGCCACGAGAGTTAGTCCCTGGCGTGACGGTGCTGGGCAATCTGGCCATCGACATCATCAATGGAGCACCACCCAGCCCGGGCGGCTGCGCGTCGTTCGCGGGTGTCGCGCTGCAGGCCGCGGGCGGTGTCGGCCGCATCGTGGCGATGGGCGCCGAACGCGACCACTCGCTGTTCGACGGCCTGCAGGAGCGGTTCGGGCCGCTCGTGCAGATTCTGCCGTCGGCGGTCACCAGCTCGTTCCGGCTCGACTACGACGACACCGACCACCGGCACATGGGTGTGGAGGCGATCGGCCCGGTGTGGTCACCCGCCGACGTCGAGGCCGCCGATCCGGCGACGACGTGGGTGCATCTCGCGCCGCTGCTGCGCACCGATTTCCCCGCCGAGACGCTCGCGGCGCTCGTGGAGCGCGGCCACCGCATCGCCTATGACGGTCAGGGGCTGGTGCGGGCGGACAGCCTGGGGCCGCTCGTCGAGGACCGCCACTTCCCGGCCGACCTGCTGACGCACCTCGACATCCTCAAACTCGCCGAGGACGAGGCCGTCATCGTCGCCGACGGTCCGTTCACCGCCGCCACGGCCCAGCGCCTCGGCGTGCCGGAGATCCTGGTGACCTACGGGTCGGAGGGCTGCGACATCTTCGTCGACGGCGACCGCGTGCGGGTGCCCGCCGCATGGCGCGTGCTGGGCGTCCAGACCACCGGAGCCGGGGACATGTTCACGGCCTGTTACGTCGCACACCGTGCCGCGGGCGCGGATCCGCGACGGGCCGCCGAGCTGGCCAGCGGCCTCGTGGCGCGCGAACTCGACAAGCGGGTCCACGTCGAACCCGCCGACCGCGTCTGACAGCACATAACCCCTGATAAACTCGACACGTGTCAAGTACGGCTCACCGAGTGTGCGCGTGACTACCGATGGGTAGCCCGATTTCTTAGAGAATGGCATTCTCGCACCGTGACGAAAACCACAGTTTTGTCTCGAACCCGGCTCCAACACGTCAGTGAACTGGGGATACCGGTATGTTGCGCCCGCGTGTCGCGGGGGCGAGCGGTGAGGTCGAGCCTAAGAGCAATGCAATAATCGGTACTGGTAGTGACATCAAAATTCGGTGGGTCCGATCCTGGGGAGAAATCGCACACGGCCGCACACGGCAATGTGCCAGGTGACGCGGGCGATCGACCGAAGAACGCGTGAAAGGCGGGAGCCGTGGGTGACAACGGCAACGGCACAGGCGCCGCGCCGCGGCAGAAGCTCGAGAAGGTGGTCATCCGCTTCGCCGGGGACTCCGGCGACGGCATGCAGCTGACCGGTGACCGGTTCACCTCCGAGGCCGCGCTGTTCGGCAACGACCTGGCGACCCAGCCGAACTATCCGGCCGAGATCCGAGCACCTCAGGGCACGCTGCCCGGTGTCTCGTCGTTCCAGATCCAGATCGCCGACTACGACATCCTCACGGCAGGCGACCGGCCCGACGTGCTCGTCGCGATGAACCCCGCCGCGCTCAAGGCCAATGTGTCGGATCTGCCGCGCGGTGGCCTGATCATCGCCAACTCCGACGAGTTCACCAAGCGCAACCTCGCCAAGGTCGGCTACGACGCCAACCCGCTGGAGACCGACGAGCTGTCCGACTACGTCGTGCACTCCGTCGCGATGACCACCCTGACGCTCGGCGCGGTCGAATCGATCGGCGCCAGCAAGAAGGACGGCCAACGCGCCAAGAACATGTTCGCGCTCGGGCTGCTGTCGTGGATGTACGGTCGCGAGCTCGAGGCCAGCGAGGCCTTCATCCGTGAGAAGTTCGCCCGCAAGCCCGAGATCGCCGAGGCCAACGTGCTGGCGCTGAAGGCCGGCTGGAACTACGGCGAGACCACCGAGGCGTTCGCGACCACCTACGAGGTGTCGCCGGCCAAACTCCCCGCCGGTGAGTACCGCCAGATCTCGGGCAACACCGCGCTTGCCTACGGCATCGTCGCGGCCGGGCATCTCTCCGACCTGCAGGTGGTGCTGGGCACCTACCCGATCACCCCGGCCTCGGACATCCTCCACGAGCTGTCCAAGCACAAGAACTTCAACGTGCTGACCTTCCAGGCCGAGGACGAGATCGCCGGTATCGGCGCCGCGATCGGCGCGTCGTACGGCGGCGCCCTCGGCGTCACCAGCACGTCGGGCCCCGGCGTCTCGCTCAAGTCGGAGGCCATCGGCCTCGCGGTGATGACCGAGCTGCCGCTGATCGTGATCGACGTCCAGCGCGGCGGCCCGTCGACGGGTCTGCCCACCAAGACCGAGCAGGCCGACCTGCTGCAGGCGCTGTTCGGGCGCAACGGCGAGTCGCCGGTCGCGGTTGTGGCCCCGCGGTCGCCGTCGGACTGCTTCGACATCGCGGTGGAGGCCGCGCGGATCGCCATCAACTACCACACGCCGGTCATCATCCTGTCCGACGGCGCGGTGGCCAACGGCTCCGAGCCGTGGCGGATCCCCGACATCACGACCTATCCGCGCATCGAGCACACGTTCGCCAAGGCGGGCGAGCCGTTCCAGCCGTATGCGCGCGATCCCGAGACCCTGGCCCGCCAGTTCGCGATCCCCGGCACGCCGGGCCTCGAGCACCGCATCGGCGGCCTCGAATCGGCCAACGGTTCGGGCAACATCTCCTACGAGCCCAAGAACCACGACCTCATGGTCCGGCTGCGCCAGGAGAAGATCGCCGGCGTCACGGTGCCCGATCTCGAGGTCGACGATCCGACCGGCGACGCCGAACTGCTCATGCTCGGGTGGGGCAGCAGCTACGGCCCGATCGGCGAGGCCTGCCGTCGCGCACGCCGCAAGGGCATCAAGGTGGCCCAGGCGCACCTGCGCCACCTCAATCCTTTCCCGGCCAACCTCGGCGAGGTGCTGGCGCGCTACCCCAAGGTGGTCGTGCCCGAGATGAACCTCGGCCAGCTCGCGCTGCTGCTGCGCGGCAGGTTCCTGGTCGACGTGCAGTCGGTCACCAAGGTGGAGGGCATGGCTTTCTTGGCCGACGAGATCGAGGGCATCATCGATGCGGCGCTCGAGGGCACACTGGCCGAGAAGGAAAACGACAAGGCCAAGTTCGCACGGCTGGCGGCAGCCACCGTCGAGGGCGAGGCAAATGAAGAGTCTGCTGTGGGAGCGAACGCATGACCGACCTAGCTGGCGCGGACCTCGGACTGACGGACGCCGGCCTCACCAAGATGAGCCTGGTGCCCACCACCGACCAGCCGCAGAAGGCCAAGGACTTCACCAGCGACCAGGAGGTCCGGTGGTGCCCGGGTTGCGGTGACTACGTCATCCTCAACACGATCCGCAACTTCCTGCCGGAGCTGGGTCTGCGCCGCGAGAACATCGCGTTCGTCAGCGGCATCGGCTGCTCCAGCCGGTTCCCGTACTACCTGGAGACCTACGGGTTCCACTCGATCCACGGCCGCGCGCCGACCATCGCGACCGGTCTGGCGCTCGCGCGTCCCGACCTGTCGGTCTGGGTCGTCACCGGCGACGGCGACTCGCTGTCGATCGGCGGCAACCACCTGATCCACGCGCTGCGCCGCAACATCAACATCACGATCCTGCTGTTCAACAACCGGATCTACGGCCTGACCAAGGGTCAGTACTCACCCACCTCCGAAGTCGGCAAGATCACCAAGTCGACGCCGATGGGCTCGCTGGACTACCCGTTCAACCCGGTGTCGCTCGCACTGGGCGCCGAGGCCACGTTCGTCGGCCGCGCGCTGGACTCCGACCGCAAGGGCCTGTCCGAGGTGCTGCGCGGCGCGGCCGAGCACCGCGGCGCGGCACTCGTGGAGATCATGCAGGACTGCCCGATCTTCAACGACGGATCGTTCGATGCGCTGCGCAAGGAAGGCGCCGAGGAGCGCCTGATCAACCTCACCCACGGCGAGCCGATCACGTTCGGCGCCGACGGCGAGTACGCCGTGGTCAAGTCCGGCTACGGCCTGGAGATCGCCAAGACCGCCGAGGTCTCGGCCGACGACATCGTGGTGCACGACGCCCAGATCGACGATCCGGCATACGCATTCGCGCTGTCGCGCCTGTCCGAGCAGAACCTGGACCACATGGTCATGGGCATCTTCCGCAAGGTCAGCCGCCCCACCTACGACGACGCCGCGCGTCAGCAGGTGGCCACTGCCATCGAATCCAGGCCCCACGACACCGCCGCTCTGCAATCCTTGCTGCGTGGTAAAGACACTTGGACTGTCGACTGAAGGTACTGACCGAGACGATTTGAGCGCAGCCCCGCTCGCCGCCGTAGTGCTGGCGGGCGGGGCTTCGCGTCGTATGGGGCGGGACAAGGCCACCCTCGTGTTCGAGGGCGCGACGCTGGTGGAGCGTGTGGTGGCCGCGGTCGCCCAGCGCTGCGCGCCGGTGTTCGTGATCGCCGCCCCGGGCCAGCCGCTCCCTGACCTGCCGGCGCAGGTACTGCGTGACGAGGTGCGCGGTGTCGGGCCGTTGGTGGCCGCAGGCCGCGGGTTGCGCGCGGCCGCGGAAGCGGGCTGCGAGCTGGCGTTCGTGTGTGCGGTGGACATGCCGTACCTGTCCGCCGAGCTCATCGACACGCTCGTCGACCCCGCACGGCGGCTGGGCGTGGACATCGTGCTGCCGTGGGACGGCCGCGACCACTATCTGGCGGGGATCTACCGCACCGACCTGGCGACGACGATCGGCGACCTGGTCGGGGCGGGGGAGCGCAGCATGCGTGCGCTCGCCGACCGCGTGGACACGCAGCGGCTCGTGATGGAGCCGCAGAAGGCGCTCACCAACGTGAACACCCCGGACGATCTACCGTGACCGAATATGCGTGCTCGATTTCAGCAAATTGCGAAATTGTCCGCGATCTGGCCTGAATTTATCGTTTCGAGATAAATTGCCGATATTCGGCGGTTTTATCCGGGCCGTTTGATTGCGGGCTTTCGGGCCTGGGAGGTGCGGCGGTCGTCAAATAGGGTCATGAGACCTACTGGCTCCGTTGATGTTTCGGAGGTGTTTCGCGGGCGGTATTTCGCCGGGGAGTGCCGGGGCGGGGGATGCGCTAGCCCGCCTAACTAACCACGCGGTCGCTGACCACGGGGTTTGTTGCATCGGCAAGGGGTGCGGGCGTGTCTCGGCGTGCGTTCTGCCGCGGGTGCGGCCGCCCTCTTTGTGCCGAAACCCGCTGTACGCCTACGGATTACAGGTCTCTCCCGGCGTACGAGAGATGCCCCGGCCAGAGTCGAAGTCCCGAACCGCGTCGCGCCACGGGCCGTTATCACCCTGTGTCCCAGTGGTTTTCGCGGCCGGCTGCCCGACCGTCCGAGAGGTGGTCTGGCAGCGAACGAAAAAGTCGCTAGCTGAGGCCTCTTGGGCGTGCGGATTGCCGTCTACCTGCATGTTTGGTGCCCAAAGTCCGCGATGACGCTGTGTGCCGGCTCACTGACCCACATACCGAGACAGATTTCGGTGACCCAGTTCACAAAATGATCGTGATCTGCCTCACGTTTAATTGTCCCAGGGCTTGTTCGTGCAGGTCGCCGAATCCGCAACATGACCTGCATGAACGTTTATCTCATCGAGTCGTTATCGGACCGTTATCTGCCCGGGATCGGTCCGACACCGACATGACTTCGCTTCGAGACCTTTGTAGGTTTCTACCCGAGCCCCGATGAGGGCAAACAATTTCAAAACCACGAACCTGCGTGTGAGTGGGGCCGCGGAGGCGTAACGCCCCGTGGGAGCCGGGTCTGACACCCGGCAGAGCGTTCGAGCTCCCCCTTTCGTGCCTGACCGAGATGGCGCGAACCAACCCCTCCTGCCTGGACACAGGTAGCCGCTCCCGTGTGAACGGGTGTGGATGGCGCGCGCTTGGCGAAAGGAACGAAGTGAAGAACATCCGCAAGACGTTTGGGCTGGGCATTGTCGCTGGAGCGCTCGCTGTGGCTCCCGTAGCGCTCGGTGCCGGCACCGCCAATGCGGACAGCGTGAACTGGGACGCCATCGCCTCGTGCGAGTCGGGTGGCAACTGGTCCATCAACACCGGAAACGGCTACTACGGCGGCCTGCAGTTCAACCTGGGCACCTGGCGGTCCCACGGTGGCGCGGGCATGCCCCACCAGGCCTCGCGCTCCGAGCAGATCCGCGTCGCCGAGAACGTGCTGCGTACCCAAGGCATCGGCGCCTGGCCGGTCTGCGGCAAGCGCGGCTAGTCGAAGCTGCTTTCGAGCAGGTCAGAAGCGGGTGTCGGGCATTGCCCGGCACCGTTTCTGTTTCCTCTCCAGGCCCTTCTGCCACCTGAAGAACGCCCGCCCCGAAAAAAACTTCAGCCTCCTGTGTAACGCGTGACGTGGCTCACGCGAACCCATTAGTGATCGCGCGGTTGCAGAAATGTGACCAACGTATGTTCGCGGTCCTCGTGTCGGAGGTCGGGGAAGGGCCACGATGATGATGAACGTTTGTACGGCAGTGAAGAGGGCCTTCGGGCTCACCGCGCTGGCAGGCGCACTCGCGATGGGACCCATGGTCCTGTCCCCGGCGACCGCGGCCGCCGACAGCGTCAACTGGGACGCCATCGCCGCGTGCGAATCCGGTGGCAACTGGTCCACCAACACCGGTAACGGCCACTACGGCGGCCTGCAGTTCAAGCAGTCCACGTGGGCCGCGCACGGCGGCGTCGGGTCCCCGGCGGCCGCGTCGCGCGAACAGCAGATCGCCGTCGCCGAGAACGTCCTGCGCACCCAGGGTCTGGCGGCATGGCCGAAGTGCGGTGCCCGCGGCGGCGTCCCGGCCGTCTGGGGTGGTGGCGCGGGTGCTCCGGCCGCGGGCAGCGGCTGCAGTGCCGTGCGTCCCGGGGCGGTTCTGGGCATCCTGGACCTGCGCCGGCTGTGCTCGACCCTGCTCGACCCGCTCGGCGCCTTCGGTCGCTAGTCCACCGGCGTGAACGCCGACCGCGCGGCGATCGACGCCAGCTGCCGGGTCAGCACGGCCTCGGGCACCAGCACGGTGGCGCGACTCGCCGCCGCGCTGAGCACCGCGGGCCGCAGATTCACGATCCGGCCGATCATGCGCGACGTGCGCACCATGCGTGTCACCCGTCGGCGCCGCAGCGTCGCGAACCGCGCGAACGCCGTCGGCAGATCCGGCTCCCGCGCCACGAGGGCGGCCAGCGTCGCCGCGTCCTCCAAACCCTGACAGCCACCCTGACCCAGATGCGGTCGCATCGGGTGGGCGGCATCGCCTGCGAGCACCACCGGGCCCCGCGCCCAGCAGCGGGCCGGCTCGCGGTCGTAGAGATCGTTGCGCAGCACGTCGGCCGGGTCCGTCGCCGCCAGCAGTTGCGGGATCGGCTCGGCCCACGATCCGAACAGCCTGCGCAGATGCGTCAGTTCTCCGTCGGGTGAGCGCTGCCCCTGCGACGCGCGTTCGGTCGCGAACCAGTACGTGTGGTCGGCGCCCAGCGGCACGTGCCCGACCTCGACACCCGCACCCATGGTCTCCCCGGACAGTTCCGGGTCGAGCGGGTGCGCGGCGATACCGCGCCACGCCGTGTACCCGGCATAGCGGCGCCGCAGCGGACCGTTGAGATGGCGCGCCACGACCGAGTCGACGCCGTCGGCCCCGACCACCGCGGACGCTTCGCGCACCGAACCGTCCGAGAACGTCACCCGGATGCCGGATGCGCAGGTCTCGACCGTGTGCGCCTCAAGCCCGTGGACGACGGTGCCCGGTGCGAGCGCACCGGAGAGGATCTCGGTGAGCACCCGACGGCGGATGACCACCAGCGGCTCGCCCAGTGCACGCGTGATCCGCTCGGCGGCCGGATGGCGCAGCCATGTTCCGTCGTGCCATCGCAGCGCGCCCGCCGTGACGCGACCTCCGGCCGCGCGCACCGGATCTCCCAGCCCTATCGCGTCGAGCGCCGCCAGTGCGTTGGGCCAGATGCTGATGCCCGCACCCGAGGCGGTGTCGGCGCGCGCCTCGGCGACGCACACGTCATGGCCCCGGCGTTGCAGTGCGGCCGCGGTGGCCAGACCGGTGATGCCCGCACCGACGACAAGGAACGACGCAGCCATCCGTCGAATGTATCGGGGCCGCAACCGGGCTGGTGCGCGGGATTCGGCCAGGCCGTCAAAAGGTTGAGACATCGACTTCACAACGGCGAAACCAACCGGTGGTTTCCTGGCGGCGATACGTGTTTACCCGAGGTGTCCCGAACGGGCCACCGGAAGGAAGGGCCGATGAGACCTGCTCTGGAGTTGACCAGCGTGCCGCCATGGACCATCACCGCCACCGTGCCCGACGCGGATACGTCGGGACGGGCCTGGACAATCATCGCGATCGGTCACGCCGAGGACGTGATCACGCGGTGGGAGGGTCAACTCGGTGACCACCGCAACAGCGTCGAGGTGCACCGCGTCGACACCGACGAGCAGGCCCGCGCGGTCATCGACGCGGCGGTCGCCACCGCGGTGGTGGGCTGGCGACTGATGACCGCCGGCCCCGCTCACCTGAATCTGCGTGTGCGTGCCCACGCCCTCGCGCACGGTATCGCCGACGACGAGATCACGATCGCGAGCACCGAGGTCGCCCACCGCGACGTGTTCTGTACGCACTGCCGCGCCGTCACCACCGCCGCGGTCGAGATCGACGGCCTGGTGGGCTGCACCGGATGCGGGCGCAAACTCGTGGTGCACTACCACGTTTCGCGCCGGGCCGGTGCGTTCCTGGGATACATGGTGGATGCCGAGCAGCAGGTGGTGACCCCGTGACACAACCCGTGATGCAACTGGTGATCACCGAGATCGACGACAGTGTGCCGGGTGTGCGCACCTTGCGCCTGGCACATCCCGAGGGTCGTGCGCTGCCGTCGTACCCGCCGGGCAGCCACGTGGTGCTCCAGTGCGGTGATGTCGCCAACGCCTATTCGCTGACCGGTGACGGAGTGTCCCCGATGCGCTACGTCGTGTCGGTGTTGTTGTGCCCGAACGGTTCCGGTGGTTCTCGCTGGATCCACGACGAGGTGCGCATCGGCGAGACCATCGACGTGAGCGCGCCACGCAGTGCGTTCGCCCCGGTGCACAAGGCGCGTCGGCACCTCCTGGTCGCGGCGGGCATCGGCATCACCCCGATGATGTCGCACCTGTACAGCGCGAAGCGGTGGGGCGCCGACGCCCGACTCCTCTACATCCACCGCGCGGGACGTGGCGCCTACCTGGACGAGGTCGAGCAGTTGGGGATGCCCGCACGGGTCTGCACCGACCGCGACCGGTTCCACTCCGAACTCACCGCGGCGCTCATCAGCCAGCCGATCGGCACCCACCTGTACGTGTGCGGACCTGGCACGTTCATGGACGACGTGATCGCCCAGGCGCGCGAACTGGGTTGGCCCCCAAGCCGGATCCACTCCGAGCGGTTCGGCGTCGACGCGCTCGACGCGGGTGAACCGTTCGAGGTCGAACTCGCCGGGACGGGGCAGACCCTCACCGTCCCCTCGGGGGTTTCACTGCTCGAAGCCCTTGAGAAGAACGGGCAGAACGTGCCGAACCTGTGCAGGCAGGGGGTGTGCGGCGAGTGCCGGATCCCCGTGGCCCGCGGTGACATCCTGCACCGCGACACGTACCTCAGCGACGACGAGAAGCAGGCGGGGGATGCGCTCATGGCGTGCGTATCCCGCGCCGCCGGAGAACGATTGGAGCTCGCCCTGTGACCATCACGCCCGAACGGCTGTCCGCACCCGACCTGGTGGAGACCTTTCCGTTCCCGTTCCCCACCGACCGGTACCGCTACAGCACCAACGTCGAACCCGCGGGCGGAGCGGTCTCGACGCCTGCGGGACAGTGGGGCGAACGCGTCGTCGACATCGACAGCGAGTACGAACACGAACTCGCCCAGCGCGCAGAGATTCTCGCAGCCGACCCGACCCGGTACGCCGTGCTGCCGCACATGCGCGCGGCGTGCTGGGATGCCATGGTGACGCTCATGCGGGAGATGGCCACGGCCTACCCCGACACCATGTCACTGACCGAGAGCGACGGCGTGTGGCACTGGGAGAACAAGCGTCTCGGGATCTCGCAGAGCTTCACCTACGGTGACGAGTCGACGCTTCCGTCCGAACCGCTGGCCTACATCGCCGGGCAGGTGCAGGACGACATCGTGCTGCTCGACCAGCGTGACGACGATCTGTTCGGCGACGCCGGCGTGGTGACCTTCGCCGCGGACTGGTCGTTCGGGTTCGACGTCGGGATGACGTTCCTGGAGATCCACGGCCCGGTACCGCGATTGCGGGAGACCGGTGTGATCACCCGCGCACGCCAGTTCCTGATGCGGTTGCAGCCGGGCGAAACCTACCGGCGCACCAACTGGACGCTCACCATCGGGCGCAAACTCGACGTGTCGACCGAGCGGTACCCGGAATGGGGCCCGGACCGGGCGATGATCAACGGCGTCGACGACGAGACGTTCGGCCGCCTGGTGCATCTGCGTGTCGAGTTGCAGCACCTGATCCGGCTGCCGGAGTCGGGCGCGATCTGCTTTTTGATCCGCACGTACATGCTGCCGTTCGCCGACATCGCCACGGTCGGGCCGTGGCGCGACCGGCTCGCGGCGGTGCTGGCCGACCTGCCCGATGACATGGCCGACTACAAGGGCATCATCGGCTACCGCGACCGCGCCGTGGAATGGCTTGCACGCCACTAGAGATCACCGAGAAAAGCGCCCCGGCCGAATGGCCGGGGCGCTTCTCGTCGTATTCGGTTGTGTTCGGTTGACAATCCGGTGGGATCAGTAGGGGGTCGGTTCGCCTTCGGCGGCCGGCCCGGGTTCGACGGGCTTGTGCTCGATGATGGCCTTGTACGCCCTGTTCTCGTGCTGGATCATCCGGACGAAGAAGCCCACGAAGAGCGCCAGTGAGAGGAGGAAGAAGACCCACACGCCCACGGAGTATCCGCCGAACGTGAAGACCACCGAGGCATCGTCGTAACTGTCGATCGGACTGAACATAAGTTACACCTCCGCGGTGGTGACGAGTTTGCCGTTGGTCTTGGCATGGCCGTTGCCGTTGACCGGCATGGCCGTGACCGGGATGCCCTCGGGGTACGGGGTGGCGGGAACCTCGGTGAGGTCCAGGCCCTGCTCCTCGACTTCCTTCGGGATGCGCAGCAGCCCAACCTTCTTGAGTCCCAGCGAAACGACGTACGTCGGGATGAAGCCCAGAGCGGCGAACACCGCGGCGCCGATCGCCTGGCCCCACAACGAGATGGACGGGTTGCCACCGGTGTTCGGGTAGCCGTGCAGGAAGATGCCGGACATCAGCAGCGAGTACAGGCCGATGCCGCCGTGCACGGAAACCGCACCAACCACGTCGTCGATCTTGAACTTCTCCAGCAGCCTGCCGATGAACGGAGCGACCGCACCGGCACCGAACGCGATGACGAAGGCCAGCGTCGGGTGGTACAGATCCATGCCCGCGGCGACGCCGATGACACCGCACAGACCACCCGAGATGGTCCAGAACGGTTCACCCTTGGATGTCAGGTAGGCGCCGATGATGCCACCGCCCAGGCCCATCAGGGTGTTGAATGCGAACGCGCTCATGGTCGTCGGGCTCGCGTAGATGGTCGTCAGGCCGTCGCCCGCGTAGATGATGCAGCCCATCAGGAAGCCGAAGAAGCCCGTGAAGATGAGCATCAGGCCCAGCATGGTCAGCGGCAGGTTGTGCGGACGGATGGTCACCGGGGTGCCGTCGGGCAAGAAGCGTCCGATACGCGGACCGAGGTTGATCAGAACGCCGAGGGTCGCGAAGCCCGCGATCATGTGGACGCAGCCCGCGGCACCCACGTCATGGAAGCCCAGCTTGGTCAGCATCCAGCCGGCGCCGTGCCAGCCCCACGCGGCGCCGATTATCCAGGTCACCGAACCGACGAGCACTGTGAGAATGAGGAATCCGCTGGTGCGGATGCGTTCGAGCACCGCGCCGGACATGATCGACCCGGTGGTCGCGGCGAACAGCGCGAACGCGCCCCAGAAGATGCCGCTGGCCGAGTCCTGGACGTTGGGCCCCATGTTGTCGCCCCACGGGAGCGCAGCCTTGGCTGCCTCGTTGAACTCGATGAACCCGCTGGGCATCGCGTTGTAGAGGAACCAGCCGACGAAGTAGAAGGACGCGATGATGGTGGCCAGGGCCAGCAGGTTCTTCATCGCGGTGGCAAGCACGTTCTTCGACCTGGATGCGCCGACCTCGTAGGCGAGGAACCCCGCGTGGATGAGGAACATCAACGCGATGGACACCCAGTAGTAGAACTCGTTGTTGATCGTCGCCATCGTGTCGAGGGCGTCTTGTACGTCAGGTGGCACAAAAACCTCCGCAGGGGGAAGGAGTTGAAAGGGGTGTTTCTTCGTAGGATTTCCGGGGTACTGACGGTGTACCGGTCGTACGCTAACCCTTGCTGTGTGTCCCGCCGATCACCTCGCGTTAAATCCGGATGAAGTCCGGATGTGCTAGCAACGAAGCATGAATTCCACGCCGTTTCACGACCTCGACGCCTATCTCGACCTCCCGCGAGTTTCTGGACTGGCAGTCTGGCCGGACGGCACGCGCGTGGTCACCACGGTCAGCACACTCAATGCGAAACGGACCGAATTCGTCACCGCGTTATGGGAATTGGATCCGGCCGGGCAGCAACCGGCGCGCCGGCTGACCCGCGGGCTCAAAGGGGAATCGGCGCCGGTGTTCACAGCGGACGGCGACGTGTTGTTCCTCGCGGTCCGGCCCACCGAGGACGACGAGAAACCGCCCGCCGCGCTGTGGCGGCTACCTGCGCACGGCGGGGAGGCCCACGAGATGCTGAGCCTGCCCGGTGGTGTCAGCGCGGCGGCGAGCGCCCGCACAGCGGACGTGACCGTCGTGGCAGCACCGTTGTTGCCGTCGGCCGCGGACGTCGAGGCCGACCGGTCACTGCGCAAGGCGCGCAAGGACAACAAGGTGTCGGCCATCCTGCACACCGGATATCCGGTGCGGCAGTGGGACCACGACCTCGGGCCCGACCTGCCCCATCTGTTCGATGCCGACGGCGCACGCAATCTCACCGAGCGCCCGGGTGTCGCGTTGCGGGAGAGCACATTCGACGTCAGCCCCGACGGTGCGTTCGTGGTGGCGACCTGGCACGTGCCGGCACCCGGCGCGGCGACCCGCTCGACGCTGGTCCGCATCGACCGGGAGACCGGGGCGCGGACCACGATCGCCGAGGATCCGCAGGCCGACCTGGAACATCCCGTGATCGCGCCCGACAGCGGCGCGCTCGCGTTCACCCGTGAAACGCACTCCACACCCACAGAGCCACCACGAATCACCCTGTGCTGCATGCGATTCGGTAACGACGACGAACAGTTGGGCGAGTGGGCGGAAGTGGCCACCGAATGGGACCGGTGGCCGTCGTCGCTGGCCTGGTCTGCCGACGCGTCGGCCCTGATCGTCACCGCGGACGACAACGGCCGCGGACCCGTCTTCTCCGTCCACCCCGACACCGGGACCGTGACGCGGCTGACCGACGACGATCACACCTACACCGATGTCTGCCCGGCGCCCGGCGGGATCATCTACGCGCTGCGCAGTTCCTACGCCGTCCCACCGCATCCGGTGCGCATCGATCCCGACGGCACCGTGACCGAGCTGCCGTGCTTCGACGCACCCGCACTGCCCGGCAGCCTCACCGAGATCACCGCGACGGCCGAGGACGGTACGCCCGTGCGCTCGTGGCTGACGCTGCCCGAGTCCACCGATCCCGCGCCGCTGGTGCTGTGGGTGCACGGCGGACCGCTGGGCAGCTGGAACACCTGGCACTGGCGCTGGAACCCGTGGCTGCTGACCGCGCACGGCTACGCGGTGCTCATGCCCGATCCCGCGCTGTCGACGGGCTACGGCCAGGACTTCATCGCACGCGGCTGGGGTGCGTGGGGTGAGGCGCCCTACACCGATCTCATGGCCGCGACCGATGCCGCATGTGAGCATCCGCGTGTCGACGCGTCGCGCACCGCGGCCATGGGCGGCTCGTTCGGCGGCTACATGGCGAACTGGGTCGCCGGTCACACCGACCGGTTCGACGCGATCGTCACACACGCGAGCCTGTGGGCGCTCGATCAGTTCGCGCCCACGACCGACGGCGCCTACTGGTGGGCGCGGGAGATGACGCCTGAGATGATGCAACGGAATTCACCGCACCGGTTCGTCGACCAGATCAACACCCCGATGCTGGTGATCCACGGCGACAAGGACTACCGCGTGCCCATCGGTGAGGCCCTGCGGCTGTGGTACGAACTGCTCACCGAATCGGCCCTGCCCGCCGACGACAACGGGGACAGTCCGCACCGGTTCCTCTACTACCCGGCCGAGAACCACTGGGTGCTCACACCGCAGCACGCCAAGCTCTGGTATCAGGTGGTCACCGCGTTCCTCGACGAGAACTTGCGTAACGAGCCCGCACAGTGGCCGGAGTTGCTCGGGTAGCGTCGGGGCCGTGACGCAGCGTGAGTTCGACCTCGTCCTGTACGGCGCAACCGGGTTTGCCGGCAAGCTGACCGCGCAATACCTGGCGGGCGCCGCCGGTGACGCGCGTATCGCCCTGGCCGGCCGGTCGGCCGAGAAGTTGCAGGCCGCCCGCGACAGCATCGGCGGTGCCGCGGCCGACTGGCCGCTGGTGATCGCCGACGCCGACAACCCGTCGACGCTGGCGGACATGGCCGCGCGCACCCGTGTCGTGGTGACCACGGTCGGCCCCTACACGCGTTACGGCCTGCCGCTGGTCGCCGCGTGCGCGGCCGCGGGCACCGATTACGCCGACCTGACCGGCGAGACGATGTTCATCCGCGACAGCATCGACCGGTATCACCAGCAGGCAGTCGACACCGGCGCGCGGATCGTGCACTCGTGCGGATTCGATTCCGTGCCTTCCGATCTGACGGTCTTCGCGTTGCACCGGCGTGCCACCGCCGACGGCGCGGGCGAACTCGTCGACACCGATCTGGTGCTGCGCTCGTTCGCAGGCGGTGTCTCGGGTGGCACCGCGGCGTCGATGATCGAGGTGCTGCGTACGTCGTCGACCGATCCGGCCGCTCGCGCGGCGATGACCGATCCGTACACGCTGAGCCCCGACCGCAGCCGCGAGCCCGAGCTGGGGGATCAGCCCGACGTGCGGTGGCGCCGCGGCAGCGAGATCGCGCCCGAACTGGCGGGGTACTGGACCGGGGCATTCGCGATGGCCGGTCCGAACACGCGAATCGTGCGGCGCAGCAATGCGTTGCTGGACTACGCGTACGGCCGCAGGTTCGCCTACGCAGAGCAGATGAGCTGTGGCCGTTCGCCGGCCGCGCCGATCGCGGCGGCACTGGTCACGGCGTCCAACGCCGCGACGATGGGCCTCGGTGGGCGGTTCTTCGACAAGATTCCCTCGGGTCTGCTCGAGCGTGTGCTGCCCAAGCCGGGCACCGGGCCCAGCGTGCAGACCCGCGAACGTGGGCACTACCGCGTCGAGACCTACACCACCACGACCTCGGGCGCCCGCTACGTGGCGACCATGGCCCAGCAGGGCGATCCCGGGTACAAGGCGACCGCGGTGCTGCTGGGTGAATGCGGCCTGGCACTGGCCACCGACCGCGACAAGCTTTCCGGCCTGCACGGCGTGCTGACCCCGGCCGCAGCAATGGGCGATGCGCTGCTCACCAGGCTGCCCGCGGCGGGGGTTGTGCTGGAGACCACGAAGCTGGACTGATGCGCACGGGCGTTGCCGCAATATGGATCTGGCCGCGTCGAAGGCGCGTGACAGCGGGCCGTGTGGACTAGTGTCATCGCCGAGTACGCAAACACACCAGCAACGAAGGTGGGAACAATCATGGCCGGTCTCGACGAACTGTTCGCCCAGATCCCGGTGGCGGACATCGCCAACAAAGTCGGAGCAGACGAAGGCGAGGTGACCGCGGCCATCAAGACCCTGGTTCCCGCGCTCGTCGGCGGTCTGCAGCAGAACGTCGCCGCCGATGACATCGACTCGGCTCCGCTGGAGTCCGCGGTCACTGAGCAGGCCGCCAGCGGTCTGCTCGACGGCGGCGTCAACGTCGACGACGTCGACGAGAAGCAGGGCGACAACCTCGTGGCCCACCTGTTCGGCGGCAACGACAGCAACGCCGTCGCCTCCGCGCTGGCTGGAACCGGCGCGGGCAACGGCGACCTGATCAAGAAGCTCCTGCCGATCCTCGCGCCGATCGTGCTCGCCTACATCGGCAAGCAGTTCTCGCAGCAGAACGCCCCGGCGCAGCAGCAGGCGTCCGGCGGCGGCCTGGCCGACATCCTCGGCAGCATCCTCGGCGGTATGGCTTCCGGCGGCCAGCAGGCCAACCAGAGCGCCAACAACAACCCGCTGGGCAGCATCCTCGGCAGCGTGCTCGGCGGCGGTCAGGGCAATGCCATCGGTGAGATCCTCGGCGGTCTGCTCGGCGGCAAGAAGTAGCCCGCATCACTTTTCGCGTCATCTCGGAAGCCCCCTGTTACCCAGCGAACGCTCGGGCGACGGGGGCTTTCGCTCATCGGCCCCCGCTCTTCATAGAATGGCGCGGTGACCGCCAGTCCTGAGAACCGTGCCGATGCCCTCCCGAAGTCCTGGGATCCGGGCGCGGTAGAAGCCGAGCTGTACCAGGGCTGGGTCGACGCCGGATACTTCACCGCCGATCCCGCGAGCGACAAGCCGCCCTACTCGATCGTGCTGCCACCGCCCAACGTCACCGGCAGCCTGCACATGGGCCACGCGCTCGACCACACGCTGATGGACGTGCTGACCCGCCGCAAGCGCATGCAGGGCTACGAGGTGCTGTGGCTGCCGGGTATGGACCATGCCGGCATCGCGACGCAAACCGTCGTGGAGAAGCAGCTCGCCGCCGACGGCAAGACCAAGGAAGACCTCGGCCGCGAGGAGTTCGTCGCCAAGGTGTGGGACTGGAAGCGCGAGTCCGGCGGCACCATCGGCGGACAGATGCGCCGCCTCGGCGACGGTGTCGACTGGAGCCGTGACCGCTTCACCATGGACGAAGGTCTGTCGCGCGCGGTGCGCACGATCTTCAAGCGGCTGTTCGACGCCGGGCTGATCTATCAGGCCGAGCGGCTGGTCAACTGGTCGCCGGTGCTCGAGACCGCGATCAGCGACCTCGAGGTCAAGTACGAAGACGTCGAGGGCGAGCTCGTGTCGTTCCGCTACGGCTCGATGAACGACGACGAACCGCACATCGTGGTGGCCACCACCCGTGTGGAGACCATGCTTGGCGACACCGCCATCGCGGTGCACCCCGACGACGAGCGGTACCGGCACCTGGTGGGCAAGACCCTGCCGCACCCGTTCGTCGACCGTGACATGGTGATCGTCGCCGACACCCACGTCGATCCCGAATTCGGCACCGGCGCAGTGAAAGTCACGCCGGCACACGATCCGAACGACTTCGAGATCGGCATGCGCCACGGCCTGCCGATGCCGACGATCATGGATACCAAGGGCCGCATCGCCGACACCGGCACGCAGTTCGACGGCATGGACCGCTTCGAAGCCCGCGTCAAGGTGCGCGAGGCGCTCGCCGCGCAGGGGCGCATCGTCGCCGAGAAGCGCCCGTACCTGCACAGCGTCGGGCACTCCGAACGCAGCGGCGAGCCCATCGAGCCGCGCCTGAGCCTGCAGTGGTGGGTCAAGGTCGAGTCGCTCGCCAAGGCCGCGGGTGACGCGGTGCGCAACGGCGACACCGTGATCCACCCGCCGAGCCTGGAGCCGCGCTGGTTCGCGTGGGTCGACAACATGCACGATTGGTGCATCTCGCGGCAGTTGTGGTGGGGACACCGGATCCCGATCTGGCACGGTCCCGATGGGGAGACCGTGTGCGTCGGCCCGGACGAGACCCCGCCGGAGGGCTGGGAGCAGGATCCCGACGTCCTCGACACGTGGTTCTCCTCGGCGCTGTGGCCCTTCTCGACCATGGGCTGGCCCGACCACACGCCTGAGCTGGCCAAGTTCTATCCCACCTCGGTGCTGGTGACGGGCTACGACATCCTGTTCTTCTGGGTGGCCCGGATGATGATGTTCGGCACGTTCGTGGGCGACGACCCCGCGGTCACCCTCGAAGGTGCGCGCGGCAGGCAGGTGCCGTTCGAGAACGTCTTCCTGCACGGCCTGATCCGCGACGAGTTCGGCCGCAAGATGAGCAAATCGCGCGGCAACGGCATCGACCCGCTGGACTGGGTCGAGAAGTTCGGCGCCGACGCACTGCGGTTCACCCTGGCGCGCGGCGCGAGCCCCGGCGGTGACCTGTCGATCGGCGAGGACCACGCACGCGCCTCCCGCAACTTCGCCACCAAGTTGTTCAACGCGACCCGGTTCGCGTTGATGAACGGCGCTGCACCGGCGCCGCTGCCTGCCGCGTCCGAGCTCACCGACGCCGACCGCTGGATCCTGGGCCGGCTGGAAGAGGTTCGCGCCGAGGTTGATTCGGCCTTCGACAACTACGAGTTCAACCGGGCCTGCGAGGCGCTGTACCACTTCGCCTGGGACGAGTTCTGCGACTGGTACGTGGAGCTCGCGAAAGTGCAACTGGGACAAGAAGAGGTGCATACCGCTCGCACTACTGCGGTGCTCGCGGCCGTGCTCGACACGTTGCTCAAGCTCCTGCACCCGGTGATGCCGTTCGTCACGGAGACCCTGTGGAAGACGCTCACCGGCGGTGAGTCGGTGGTGGTCGCGACGTGGCCCGAGCCCTCCGGGTTCGCACCGGACACCGTTGCGACACAACGCATCACCGATATGCAGAAGCTCATCACCGAGGTGCGCCGGTTCCGCAGCGACCAGGGCCTGGCCGACCGCCAGAAGGTGCCTGCGCGGCTCACCGACGTCGAGGCGGCCGGTTTGACCGCGCAGCTGCCCGCCGTCGCCGCGCTCGCGTGGCTCACCGAGGCCGGCGACGGGTTCAGCCCGTCGGCGTCGGTCGAGGTGCGCCTGTCGCAGGGCACCGTCGTGGTCGAGGTCGACACGTCGGGCACTGTCGACGTCGAGGCCGAACGGCGCAGGCTCGAAAAGGATCTGGCGGTCGCCCAGAAGGAACTGGCCACCACCACGGCCAAACTCGGCAACGAGGCCTTCCTGTCCAAGGCGCCCGCCCAGGTGGTCGACAAGATCCGGGGCAGGCAAGCCCTGGCCAGTGAAGAGGTCGAACGCATCACCGCGCGCCTGGCTGGCCTCAAATGACCGATCCGGTCCCAGCGCCGGACGAGGTCGCCGCGCTGCTGCAGGTCGAGCACCTCCTCGACCAGCGGTGGCCGGAGACCAAACTGGAGCCGAGCACCACGCGCATCGCGGCGTTGCTCGAACTGCTCGGGTCACCGCAGCGCGCGTACCCGTCGATCCACGTCGCGGGCACCAACGGCAAGACCTCGGTGTGCCGCATCATCGACGCGTTGCTCACGGCGCTGCACCGCCGGACCGGGCGCACCACCAGCCCGCACCTGCAGTCTGCCGTCGAACGCATATCCATTGACGGCAAACCGATCTCGCCCGCACAGTATGTGGCCACCTACACCGAGATCGAACCGTTCGTGCAACTGGTCGACCAGCAGTCCGAGGCTGCAGGCGGCCCCAAGATGAGCAAGTTCGAGGTGCTCACGGCGATGGCGTTCGCGGCGTTCGCCGACGCGCCGATCGACGTCGCGGTCGTCGAGGTCGGCATGGGCGGGCGCTGGGACGCGACCAACGTCGTCAACGCCCCGGTCGCGGTGATCACCCCGATCGGCCTCGACCACACCGACTACCTGGGCGACACGATCGACGCGATCGCGGGGGAGAAGGCGGGCATCATCACCCGCCAGCCCGACGACCTGGTGCCCACCGACACCGTCGCGGTGATCGGGAGACAGGACCCCGCCGCCATGGAGGTGCTGCTCGCCGAGGCCGTACGCGCCGACGCCGCGGTGGCCCGCGAGGATTCCGAGTTCGCGGTGCTGGGGCGGCAGGTCGCCATCGGCGGTCAGCTGCTGGAACTGCAGGGCCTCGGTGGCGTGTACCCCGAGATCTTCCTGCCGCTGCACGGTGAGCATCAGGCGCACAACGCGGTCCTCGCGCTGGCCGCAGTCGAGGCGTTCTTCGGCGCCGGGGCCGACCGTCAGCTCGACGTCGAGGCCGTGCGCGCCGGGTTCGCGGCCGTGCGCAGCCCCGGCCGGATGGAACGGATGCGCAACGCGCCAACGGTGTTCATCGATGCCGCGCACAACCCGGCCGGTGCCGCCGCTCTCGCGCAGACCCTGCAGGAGGAGTTCGACTTCCGCCATCTGGTGGGTGTGGTGTCGGTGATGGGTGACAAGGACGTCGACGGCATCCTCACCGCGCTGGAACCCGCGTTCGACCAGATCGTGGTCACGCACAACGGCTCGCCGCGCGCCCTCGACGTCGAATCGCTGGCGATGCGCGCCGAGGAACGCTTCGGCCCTGAACGCGTGATCACCGCCACGACCCTGCCCGACGCCATCGAGACCGCGACGGCCCTCGTCGAGGAAGCCGGCGCCGAGTCCGACTCGATGTCCGGCGCGGGCATGGTCATCACCGGTTCGGTGGTGACCGCGGGCGCGGCCAGAACCCTCTTCGGACGGGATCCGCAATGAGTGAGAACCAAGCACCCGACAACGAGCCGGCACCCGCGAAGGATCCCTGGAAGAGCTTCCGCGGCGTCATGGCGGCATGCCTCATCCTGGAGGCCATCGTGGTGCTGCTCGCCTTGCCGGTCGTGGCGGTCGGTGGACTGTCGGCGGCCGCGGGCGGCTACCTGATCGGGCTCGCGGTCGTGCTGATCCTCATGTGCGGCGTGCAGGGCAGGCCGTGGGCGCTGTGGGCAAACCTGGGGATGCAGGTGCCCGTGATCGCCGGTGCGGTGTTCCACGGGGGCATCGGCTTCATCGGCGTGGTGTTCCTGGTGGTGTGGCTGCTGATCGTCTACCTGCGCCACGAGGTCAAGCGCAGGCAGGAGCGGGGCCTGCTCCCCGGGCAGCAACGCCCCGCCGAATAGGCGGCAACCAGCCGGCGCCCGGTTCAAAAAGCCAGCTCGGGGGCATATTCGCGAAAATTCGTTACCGCCCGGTACGCTCTCTGCCGTGACTGAGCGGACCCTCGTACTTATCAAGCCGGACGGTGTGAAGCGCCAACTCGTGGGGGAGATCCTCAGCCGGATCGAACGCAAGGGCCTGACACTGGCCGCCCTCGAGCTCAAGAACGTCAGCGACGACCTCGCGCGTCAGCACTACGCCGAGCACGCCGACAAGCCGTTCTTCGGATCCCTGCTCGAGTTCATCACGTCGGGCCCGCTCGTCGCGGCGATCGTCGAGGGCCCGCGCGCGGTGGCGGCGTTCCGTCAGATCGCGGGCGGCACCGATCCGGTCGAAAAGGCCGTCCCCGGCACCATCCGCGGTGACTTCGCCCTCATCACGCAGGACAATCTCGTGCACGGTTCCGATTCGCCCGAGTCGGCGGCCCGCGAGATCGCCCTGTGGTTCCCCGGCGAGGCCACCGCCTGATCCTGGCGGCCTGAATCCACGACAAATCCAAGTCCAGATCCACTTCCGAAACGGCCCCGGAGCCGGTCAGCGGACCGCCTCCGGGGCCGTTTTGCGGTCTCGATACGAGGGCTATTCGCAGTCTGGTCGGTCGGACGCCAGTGATGTGGGATACTGGGTGCGGGTGAGCGGCCTCAACCGGGGCTGAGCACCCGAATGAAGACTTCGACGTGCGCGACCACCGCAAACCGGTGCGGCGCCGACCGTCCAGCCATCATTCAGCCAGGCACCGGGTGGGTTCGACAGCGGACCGCTCGGAGCGAGACCACAACAAGTCCGGGGAACGTAGCCCGGGCCAATAGCGGAAGCCCTCGCGTGGCCGCGTCGTACGACGCGCCCGGGGGCTTGAGGAGAATTCGTGGCCGAAGATGCCCATACCGAAGACCTATCAACCCAGACTCCCCAGCAGGAGGGACTCCCAGAGCGTCTGAGAGTCCATTCACTGGCCCGTGTCCTGGGCACCACCAGTCGGCGCGTGCTCGACGCCCTGGCCGAGTTCGACGGGCGCCAGCGCAGCGCCCATTCGACGGTCGACAAGGCCGACGCCGAGCGGGTCCGCGCGGCGCTCACCGAGTCCCCCGCAGCGGAGACGCCCCCCGAAGAAGCGCCCGCAGCAGAAGCGCCCGCGGCGGAGACGCCCGTGGCCGATCTGGTCGTGGTGCAAGCCGAGCAGGTCGAGGTCGTGACGGTCTCCGAGGCCGGGCCTGCCGAACCTGCCGAACCCGAAGCTCCCGCAGCCGAGGCCGAAGCCGAGGCCGAAACCGGGGTCGCGGACGAAGCCGAGACCCCGGAGCCCACGTTCCGCGGCGCAGTCCTCGTGGGTGACGAACCCGAGTCGCGGCTCATCCTGGAGCACGCCAACATCCCGCCGGCCCGCGAGACGCAGACCGAGCGCCCCGACTACCTGCCGCTGTTCGTGGCGCCGCAGCCCGTGAGCTTCGAGCCCGCCGTCGTCGACGACGAGGACGAGGACGACGACACCGAGACCGGTGCCGAATCCGATTTCGATTCCGGGGCCGACTCCGACTCCGACGACGACCAGGCCGACCGGCCGCGCCGGCGCCGCCGTGGCCGTCGCGGACGAGGGCGTGGCCGTGGCGAGCAGAACGACGACGCCACATCGGACGCCGACACCGACTCCACCGACGATCAGACCGACGGTGACGAGCAGGAGTCAGGTGAGGACTCCGAGGACTCCGACGACAGCGGCGACGAGGACAGCACCACCACCGAGGGCGGCACCCGCAGGCGCCGTCGCCGCAGGCGGCGCAAGAGCGGCTCGGGCGACAGCGACGACGCCGTCTCGCCTGACGACCCGCCGAACACCGTCGTCCACGAGCGCGCCCCGCGGACCGAGCGCAGCGACAAGAGCGACGACTCCGAGATCCAGGGCATCAGCGGCTCCACGCGGCTGGAGGCCAAGCGTCAGCGTCGGCGCGACGGCCGCGACGCCGGCCGCCGCCGCCCGCCGATCCTGAGCGAGGCCGAGTTCCTGGCCCGTCGCGAGGCCGTCGAACGCACCATGATCGTGCGCGACAAGGTGCGCACCGAACCGCCGCACGAGGGTGCGCGCTACACGCAGATCGCCGTGCTCGAAGACGGCGTGGTGGTCGAGCACTTCGTGACGTCGGCGGCCTCTGCTTCGCTGGTGGGCAACATCTACCTGGGCATCGTCCAGAACGTGCTGCCGTCCATGGAGGCCGCGTTCGTCGACATCGGCCGCGGCCGCAACGGCGTGCTCTACGCCGGTGAGGTGAACTGGGAGGCTGCCGGTCTAGGCGGGCAGAACCGTAAGATCGAGCAGGCGCTCAAGCCGGGCGACTACGTCGTCGTGCAGGTCAGCAAGGACCCCGTCGGCCACAAGGGCGCCCGCCTCACCACGCAGGTGTCGCTGGCCGGCCGCTACCTGGTGTACGTGCCCGGCGCGTCGTCCACGGGCATCAGCCGCAAGCTTCCCGACACCGAGCGTCAGCGTCTCAAGGAGATCCTGCGTGAGGTGGTTCCGTCCGATGCAGGCGTGATCATCCGCACGGCCTCCGAGGGCGTCAAGGAAGAGGACATCCGCTCCGACGTCGAACGGCTCCAGAAGCGCTGGTCCGAGATCGAGGCCAAGGCCGCCGAGGTCACCGAGAAGAAGGCCGGCGCGGCCGTGGCGCTCTACGAAGAGCCCGACGTGCTGGTCAAGGTGATCCGCGACCTGTTCAACGAGGACTTCTCCAGCCTGATCGTCTCCGGCGACGAGGCCTGGAACACCATCAACTCCTACGTAGAGGCCGTCGCGCCCGACCTCATGCCACGGCTCACCAAGTACGAGCCCGCGGGACCCGACGCACCCGACGTGTTCGCGGTGCACCGCATCGACGAGCAGCTCGCGAAGGCCATGGACCGCAAGGTGTGGCTGCCCTCGGGCGGCACCCTGGTGATCGACCGCACCGAGGCCATGACCGTCGTCGACGTCAACACCGGCAAGTTCACCGGGTCGGGCGGCAACCTCGAGCAGACCGTGACGCGCAACAACCTGGAGGCCGCCGAGGAGATCGTGCGGCAGCTGCGGCTGCGCGACATCGGCGGCATCGTCGTCATCGACTTCATCGACATGGTCCTGGAATCCAACCGCGATCTGGTGCTGCGCCGCCTGACCGAGGCGCTCGCGCGGGACCGCACGCGGCACCAGGTGTCCGAGGTGACCTCGCTGGGGCTGGTGCAGCTCACGCGTAAGCGCCTGGGCACCGGGCTGGTCGAGGCGTTCTCGACGGCGTGCACGCACTGCGGTGGGCGCGGCATCGTCCTGCACGGCGATCCCATCGACTCCGCGTCGTCCAACGGCGGGCGCAAGTCCGACTCGAGCGGCGGCGGCAGCGGTGGTGGCCGGCGTGGCAAGCGCGGGAAGAAGGGCGCCGCGCGCACCGAAGAGGTGCACGTCGCGAAGGTCCCGGACCACACGCCGGGTGAGCATCCGATGTTCAAGGCCATGGCGGCTGCCAACGGCAAGCACGAAGGCGACGAGGACCACGAGGACCACGAGGACGACGAGACCGCCGAGGACACCACCGCGGCCGAGGTCCGGGACGACACGCGCGACGAGCACGACGCCGACGAGCGCGCCCACGTCGTGACCGCGGCCGTCGGGGCTGCGGGCGATGAGGACCTCGACGACTCGGATGAGGATTCGGACCTGGATTCCGACGAGGAATCCGACGACGAGTCGGACGAGGACGAGATCGAACTCGACGACGACGAGGACGAACTCGACGAGGACATCGAGGTGATCGGCGACTCCGATGACTCCGACGACTCCGACGAAGACGACGACTCGGATGACTCCGACGACGACTCCGACGAAGACGAGGACTCGGACTCGGATGAGGACGAAGAGCCGGTCCGGGAGGTCTACGAGCCGCCGGTGACGGCGCCGCGCGCACGGGTGCGCCGCCGGGCCGCGGCACGTCCGGCGGGGCCGCCCAGCCACGACTAGACGAGCATCACGGTGTCTCAGGCGAGATCCAGGGGGGCCAGTTTGACCCTCTACCCGCTGGTCACGTACCCTTGACCAGTTGTCGCCAGAGCCTGTGGTCAGGCCGGCGGCCGGTGGGACCACCTCCCGCCACCCAAGACCCGCGCACACACCGCCTGGTGACGTGCGCCCGCAGAGCAGAGGACACGATGGCGACATACGCAATCGTCAAGACCGGCGGCAAGCAGTACAAGGTTGCCGCCGGCGACGTGGTGAAGGTTGAGAAGCTCGACTCCGAGCCCGGCGCGTCGGTGTCGCTGCCCGTCGCCCTGGTGGTCGACGGCGCCAACGTCACCAGCAAGGCCGACGACCTGGCCAAGGTCGCGGTCACCGCTGAGGTGCTGGAGCACACCAAGGGCCCCAAGATCCGCATTCACAAGTTCAAGAACAAGACCGGCTACCACAAGCGCCAGGGTCACCGTCAGCAGCTGACGGTGCTCAAGGTCACGGGCATCAAGTAGTAGGAGGCGTTTCGACATGGCACACAAGAAGGGCGCTTCCAGCTCTCGCAACGGTCGCGACTCAGCAGCACAGCGACTCGGCGTCAAGCGGTTCGGTGGTCAGGTCGTGAAGGCAGGCGAGATCCTCGTCCGTCAGCGCGGCACCCACTTCCACCCGGGCGTCAACGTCGGCCGCGGTGGCGACGACACCCTGTTCGCCCTGGCTCCCGGCGCCGTGGAGTTCGGCGCCAAGCGTGGCCGCAAGACGGTCAACATCGTCCCGGTTGCGCGGCCGGAGGCCTGAGACTCCGAGGACTTTTTCCGTGGATGTGAAGCTGCCGGAGTTCTCGACAGAACTTTCGCGATAGCTTCACATCCAACGGAAAGGATCTCCGATGCCCCGGTTTGTCGACCGAGTCGTCATTCACGCGCGGGCAGGCAACGGCGGTAACGGCTGCGCGTCTGTCCACCGTGAGAAGTTCAAACCGCTCGGCGGCCCCGACGGTGGCAACGGCGGCCGGGGTGGCAGCGTCATCCTGGTCGTCGATCCGCAGGTGCACACCCTGCTGGACTTCCATTTCCATCCCCACGTCGTCGCACCCTCCGGCAAGCCCGGTGCGGGCAGCAACCGCGACGGCGCCGCAGGCATCGATCTCGAGGTGCGCGTTCCCGACGGCACCGTCGTGCTCGACGAGAACGGGCGCATGCTCGCCGATCTCGTCGGTGCGGGCACCCGGTTCGAGGCGGCCGCGGGCGGACGTGGGGGACTGGGTAACGCGGCCCTGGCATCCCGCGCGCGCAAGGCCCCCGGTTTCGCGCTGCTCGGTGAAAAGGGCCAGGAGCGCGACCTCACGCTCGAGCTCAAAACCGTTGCCGACGTCGGACTGATCGGCTTCCCGTCGGCCGGGAAATCCTCTCTCGTGTCGACGATCTCGGCTGCCAAGCCCAAGATCGCCGACTATCCCTTCACGACGCTGGTGCCCAACCTCGGCGTGGTGTCGGCAGGCGAGAACACCTACACGGTCGCCGACGTTCCGGGCCTGATCCCCGGGGCCTCCGAGGGTCGCGGTCTCGGCCTGGATTTCCTGCGGCACCTCGAACGGTGTGCGGTACTGGTCCACGTCGTCGACTGCGCCACCATGGAACCGGGACGCGACCCCATCTCCGACATCGAGGCCCTGGAGGCCGAACTCGCGGCGTACACCCCGACCCTGCAAGGGGATTCGGCCCTGGGTGATCTGGCATCACGGCCGCGCGCGGTGGTGCTCAACAAGATCGACGTTCCCGATGCGCGTGAACTCGCCGACTTCGTCCGCGACGAGGTGGCCGGGCGGTTCGGCTGGCCCGTGTACGAGATCTCCACAGTCAGCCGGGATGGCTTGCGCCCGTTGATATTTGCACTGTGGGAGATGGTCAAGAAGTACCGTGACGCGCAGCCCGTCGCCGCGCCGCGGCGCCCCATCATCCGGCCGATTCCCGTCGACGAGAGCGGTTTCACCATCTCTTCCGACGGCGAGGGCGGCTTCATCGTGCGCGGCACGCGGCCAGAACGCTGGATCGCGCAGACCGACTTCAACAACGACGAGGCCGTCGGCTACCTCGGCGACCGGCTGGCACGGCTGGGCGTCGAGGACGAACTGCTCAAGCGCGGCGCGAAGCCCGGTTGCGCGGTCACGATCGGTGACGTCACGTTCGACTGGGAGCCGCAGACCCCGGCCGGTGTCGACGTCACGATGACCGGGCGCGGCACCGACATCCGCCTTGAGCAGACCGATCGCGTCGGCGCCGCCGAACGTAAGGCAGCACGGCGCGAACGGAGGCAACCGGGAGCATCGGGAGGAGAGGACTCGTGAGCGAGCACCGCGAGGCGGTCCGTACCGCACGCAGTGTCGTCGTCAAGATCGGAACCACGGCCCTCACCACACCTTCGGGTGTCTTCGACGCCAACCGGCTCGCAAGCCTGGTCGAGGCCATCGAAGGCCGCATGAAAGCCGGCTCCGACGTCGTCATCGTATCCTCCGGTGCCATCGCCGCCGGTATCGAACCTCTCGGGTTGTCCAAGCGCCCAACGGATCTCGCGACCAAGCAGGCCGCGGCCAGTGTGGGCCAGGTGGCCCTGGTGAACGCGTGGAGCTCGGCGTTCGCGGTGTACAACCGCACCGTCGGGCAGGTCCTGCTCACCGCGCACGACATCTCGATGCGCGTGCAGCACAACAACGCCCAGCGCACCCTCGACCGTCTGCGGGCCCTGCACGCCGTGGCGATCGTCAACGAGAACGACACCGTGGCCACCAACGAGATCCGCTTCGGTGACAACGACCGGCTCTCGGCTTTGGTGGCGCACCTGGTCGGGGCCGACGCGCTGATCCTGCTGTCGGACATCGACGGCCTCTACGACGGAGACCCCCGCAAGGCGACGCCCGACAAACCGGCCCGCTTCATACCGGAGGTCGCCGCCCAAGGTGACCTCGACGGCGTGGTCGCGGGCCGCGGCAGCAGCCTCGGCACGGGCGGTATGGCATCGAAGTTGTCGTCAGCTCTGCTGGCCGCCGACGCGGGTGTTCCCGTGCTGCTGGCCGCCGCGGCGGACGCCGGCCGAGCGCTCGACGATGCGTCGGTGGGCACGGTGTTCGCCCCGCGCCCCGAGCGCATGTCGGCCCGCAAGTTCTGGATGCGCTACGCCGCGGAGTCGGCCGGTGCGCTCACCCTCGACGACGGCGCGGTGCGCGCGGTGATCAAGCAGCGCCGCTCGCTGCTGCCCGCGGGCATCACCTCGGTGACCGGCCGCTTTCACGGCGGCGACGTGGTCGACCTGCGGGCGCTCGACGGGCACACCGTCGCTCGCGGCGTGGTGGCGTACGACCAGGCCGAACTCGCCTCGATCATCGGCCGCTCGACACACGAACTGCCCGTCGAGATGCGCCGTCCCGCCGTCCACGCCGACGACCTGGTGCGCACCTAGCGATCTGTCGAGGCCGGGCGCAGATACAGTGCGCCCCAGACGATCTCAGTGAGGGTGTCGGCCAGTTCCGCATCGTAGGACGCCGGTCGTGACGGCAGGTTCTGGTGGCAGGTGCGCTCGACCATCCACGTCAGCGTGCTCGCGGTGGTCTCGGCGGGCAGCTGCGCGCGGATGGATCCGTCGGCCTGGCCCTCCTCGATCACGCGGGCGAGTTGCGCCGATATCCCGGTCAGCAGGTCACGGTAGGTCTGTGCGACCAGCGGGTCGTAGGCGCTCATCTCGTTGAGCGCGACGAGCACCGGTTGGTGGCGCCGGTAGCTCGCGATGATGCCGGACATCGCGGTGTGGACGTCGCCCGGATTGCGGCGTCCCGCCACACCCCACCACTGTTGTGCCTCGTGCGCGAGGTCGTCGAACACCTGCGCGGCGAGCCTGCGCAGCAGGTGCCCTTTGTCCTCGAAGTAGATGTAGAAGCTCGCGCGGGAGATGCCGGCCTCGGTGGCAAGCCTGTCGACGCTCAGTTCGGTGAAGCTCGTGCCGTCGGACATCAGCCGGTCGGTGGCGTCGAGCAGCGCCCGCTCGATGCGTTCGCGTCGTTCTTCCCGGTTGGCCTGCGGTTTTCTGGTGACCGATGGCATCCATCCAGCGTATCGGCATCAATCACGTCTTGACTAGACACACTGTCTAGACCTACCGTCGCCAGCCTGACTGTGTTGCCGATCACACGTCCTTACGACGCCGTCGATCTCTCGTCGCGGGCATTCTGGGCCACCACGGCCGCCGACCGTGAAGTAGCGTTCGCCCAACTGCGCGCCGAGCGTCCGGTCAGCTGGCACCCGCCCGTCGAGGACGCGCTGATGCACGATCCCGACGACAAGGGCTTCTGGGCCGTCACGCGCCACGCCGACATCGTCGCGATCAGCCGCGACAGCGAGACGTTCCTGTCCGGGCAGGGCGTGCTGTTCGAGAACGTCCCGCAGGAACTGCTGGAGGCCTCGCAGTCCTTCCTCGCGATGGACGCGCCGCGGCACACCCTCATCCGCAAGCTCGTGCACTCGGCCTTCACGCCGCGGCAGGTCGCGCGCATCGAGGATTCGATCAAGGCCAACGCAGCCGCGATCGTCGCGGAACTCAAGGCCGCTGGCAGCGGCGTGGACTTCGTCGACCACTGCGCCAAAGAACTGCCCATCCGCACGCTGTCGGACATGGTCGGCATCCCCGAAGGCGAGAGCGAGAAGGTGGCCCACGCGGCCGATGCGCTGGTGTCCTGGGCCGATCCGATCTACCTGGCCGGCCGCCATCCCCTGGAGGTGCTGCTGGAAAACCAGATGTACCTGCACCAGGTGGCCAACACCCTGGCTGCCGAGCGGCGCGAGAACCCGGGCAACGATCTGATCAGCGCGCTCGTGCACGCCGAGGTCGACGGTGACCGGCTCACCGACGCCGAGGTCGCCGCGTTCTTCGTGCTGCTCGCGGTCGCGGGCAACGACACCACGCGCCAGACCACCAGCCACGCCCTGAAGGCGCTCACCGACTTCGAAGACCAAAGAGCCTGGCTCATGGAGGATTTCGACGACCGCATCGGTGTGGCGGTCGAGGAGATGGTGCGCTGGGCGTCACCGGTGATGACGTTCCGCCGTACGGCGGCGGTCGACGTCGAACTGGGCGGGTGGCAAATCGCGGCGGGGGAGAAGGTCGTGATGTTCTATGCGTCGGGCAACTGGGACACCACGGTGTTCGACCGGCCTGACGTGCTCGATCTGGGTCGCAAACCCAACCCGCATCTGGGTTTCGGTGGCGGCGGACGGCACTTCTGCCTCGGCGCACACGTCGCCAGGACACAACTGCGGGCGATCTTCGGCGAACTGCTGCACCAGTTGCCCGACATCCGCGCCGGCGAACCGGAGTACCTGCAAGGGAATTTCGTGCACGCTATCCGGGCGATGCCGTGTACGTTCTCGTGAGTTCACCGGCCAGCAGCGTCAGCATCTCCGAGCAGCCGCTGTGCACCTTCACCGCGGCCAGATCGTCGCCGCGGGTGGGCCCGCGGTTGACGATCCCCACCGGGATGCCGCGCGCCGCGGCGTGCCGGACGAACCGGTAACCGGAGAACACCGTGAGCGACGAGCCGGCGACCAGCAGGGCGTCGGCGCCGTCGACCATCGAATACGCCTGCTCCACACGAGTTTTCGGGACACTGTCACCGAAATAGACGATGTCGGGCTTGAGCATGCCGCCGCACATCGGGCAGTCGACCACCACGAACGACGCGGTGTCGGTGATCATCGCGTCGGCGTCGGGTGCCACGGCGATACCGCCCACCGATTCGGCGCGCGCGAGGAAGCCCGGATTGGCCTCCTCCAGCATCACCGCGAGCGCGGCGCGCGACATGGTGTGCCCGCAGTCCGGGTTCAGGCACACCACCTGCGCGTAGGTGCCGTGCAGGTTGATCACCTCGCGACTGCCCGCCTTGGTGTGCAGCAGATCCACGTTCTGCGTGATCACGCCCGCGACCACGCCTGAGGCCTCCATGGCGGCCAGCGCGCGATGCCCGGCGTTGGGCTGGGTCTCGTCCATGTGCCGCCACCCGACGTGGTTGCGGGCCCAGTAGCGCTGACGGAACACCGGGTCCGATTTGAACTGCTGGATGGTCATCGGGTTGCTGGGCGGCGAATCGGGCCCGCGGTAGTCCGGGATACCCGAGTCGGTCGACATGCCGGCGCCCGTGAGCGCCACGATGCGACGGCCCTGTAACAGGGCGACCAGTTCAGGGGCATCCATTGGCTCGAGGATAGGCGCTCCGAAGTCACCCGCGCGTCAGCGCAGGCACTCCACGGCGGGGATCACATCAGCGCTCATGTTCCTGCGCATCATCTCCAAAGCGGCGTTGCCCAGCTCGGCGTCGATGTGGGCCACCGCGTCCGAGGGCACCACGAGTTCGAAGTGGCGTACGTAGGCGTCGAGCGCGCTGTAGAGGATGCACTGCTCGGTGACCTGACCGGCCAGGATCACGCGTTTGGTGCCCAACCGGCCCAGCAGGTAGTCCAGCGCGGTGGCGTAGAAGACGCTGTGGCGCACCTTCGTGAGCAGGCGACAACCGTCGTAGGGCAGGATCGGCCGCACCAGGTCCGGACGCTTGCCGTCCAGGGCGTCGGCGACGATGTCGCTGAACTGCGCGGTGAAGTCGCCGTAGTTGTCGTTGACGTAGATCAGGTCGACATCTTCGCGGTCACGGGCCTCACCGATCAGCTTGACCAGCGGATCGATGATCTTTTCGACGTTGGGGGCGAGGAGTTCGGCGTCCTCGTGCTCATAGGTGTTGAGCATGTCGACGATGACGACGGCGGTATCGCTCATGAACTTGTTGATACCCCGTCACCCGATCTTGACACTTCGCGGGCAACAATAGGTGTGATGGACTTCTTCAGCGCCTACCGGCATGGTTTCGCGCGGCTCGCCGCCTGCACCCACCACACGTCGCTGGCCGACCCACCCGCCAACGCCGAATCGGTGTTGCGGATGGCGCAGGCCTGCCATGACGACGGCGTCGCCGTCGCGGTGTTCCCCGAGCTGACACTGTCGGGGTATTCGATCGAGGACATCCTGCTGCAGGACACGCTGCTGGAGTCGGTCGAGGAGGCGCTCACCGAACTCGTCGCGGCGTCGTCGGTGCTCACCCCGGTGATCGTGGTCGGTGCGCCGCTGCGGCACCGCCACCGCATCTACAACACCGCCGTGGTGATCCACCGGGGTGCGGTGCTCGGCGTCGTGCCGAAGTCGTATCTGCCGACCTACCGCGAGTTCTACGAGCGCAGGCAGATGGCTGCCGGTGACGAGGCCCGCGGCACCATCCGGGTGGCCGGCGCCGAGGTGCCGTTCGGACCCGATCTGCTGTTCGAGGCGTCGGACGTGCCCGGCCTGGTGCTGCACGTCGAGATCTGCGAGGACATGTTCGTCCCGGTGCCGCCCAGTGCGCAGGCCGCGCTGGCCGGGGCCACGGTGCTGGCGAACCTGTCGGGCAGCCCCATCACCGTGGGTCGCGCCGAGGACCGCAGCCTGCTGGCCCGCTCGGCGTCGGCGCGCTGCCTGGCCGCCTACGTCTACGCCGCCGCGGGCGAGGGGGAGTCGACGACGGATCTCGCGTGGGACGGCCAGACCATGATCTGGGAGAACGGCAACCTGCTCGCCGAAAGTGAGCGGTTCCCGCGCGGTGAGCGCCGCGCGGTTGCCGACGTCGATCTGGAGCTGATCCGTTCCGAACGCCTGCGGATGGGCACGTTCGACGACAACGCGCGCCACCACGGCGCGGTCGTCGACGCGTTCCGCCGCATCGAATTCCAGCTGGACCCGCCCACCGGTGACATCGGGCTGCTGCGCGAGGTCGAGCGGTTCCCGTTCGTGCCGTCGAATTACGAGCGGCTGCAACAGGATTGCTACGAGGCGTACAACATCCAGGTGTCCGGCCTGGAACAGCGCCTGCGTGCGCTGAAATACCCGAAGATCGTGCTCGGCGTGTCCGGCGGCCTGGATTCGACGCACGCGTTGATCGTGGCGGCACGCGCCATGGACCGCGAAAACCGCCCGCGCAGCGACATCCTGGCGTTCACGCTGCCCGGGTTCGCCACGGGCGACCGCACCAAGAACAACGCCATCCGGTTGAGCAAGGCCCTCGGCGTGACGTTCGAAGAGATCGACATCAAGCAGACCGCGCAGTTGATGCTCACGGAGATGGACCACCCGTTCGGCCGCGGCGAGAAGGTCTACGACGTCACGTTCGAGAACGTCCAGGCGGGCCTGCGCACCGACTATCTGTTCCGGCTGGCCAACCAGCGCGGCGGCATCGTGCTGGGCACCGGCGACCTGTCCGAGATCGCCCTCGGGTGGTCGACATACGGTGTCGGCGACCAGATGTCGCACTACAACGTCAACGGCGGCGTACCCAAAACCCTGATCCAGCACCTGATCCGCTGGGTGATCTCCTCGGGTGAGTTCGACGACGAGGTCAACGAGGTGCTGCAGTCGGTGCTCGACACCGAGATCACCCCGGAGCTGGTGCCCACAGGCGAGGACGAGGAGATCCAGAGCAGCGAGGCCAAGGTCGGCCCGTATGCGCTGCAGGATTTCTCGTTGTTCCAGGTGCTGCGCTTCGGGTTCCGGCCGTCGAAGGTCGCGTTCCTCGCCTGGCACGCCTGGCACGATGTCAACGCAGGCGACTGGCCGCCCGGGTTTCCCGAGGACGAGCGACCGTCCTACTCGCTCAAGGACATTCGACACTGGCTGCAGGTGTTCGCGCAGCGGTTCTACTCGTTCTCGCAGTTCAAGCGCTCCGCGATGCCCAACGGCCCCAAGGTGTCCCACGGCGGTGCGCTGTCGCCGCGCGGCGACTGGCGGGCACCGTCGGACATGTCGGCGCGCATCTGGCTCGACGAGATCGAACGCGAGATCCCGGAGAGCTAGCGCGACCTCAGAAGAAGCTCCCGGTCGGCGGTGTCGCCCCGTTGAGCAGATAGTCGCCGAGGTAGCGCAACTTGTAGCTGTCGGGGTTGTGTGAGGCGAGGGTTCTCGCGTTGCGCCAGTGCCGGTCGAGGTTGAGGCCGGTGCGAACCGAGGTGGCGCCGCCGGTCTCGAACAGCAGCCAGCCTGTGCGTGCCGCGAGTTCGTCGACGCTGATCTTCGCGCGCGCGGCGTCCAGTGACGCCTGCAGCAGGGCCTCGTCGCGACCGGGACCCTCGGTATCCCGGGCCCGTTCGAGTGACTGTGCGGCGGAGGCGACGATCGCGTCAGCGGCATGGCTGTTGACCGAGATCTGGCCGACGATCGACTGCACGGCGGGTTCGTGGCGGGGCTCGTCACTGCTGCCGTGGTAGTAGTTGCGCCGCCGTCCGCGCACCAGGTCCACGGCGTCGGCGGTGATGGTCCGCAGGATGCCCGCTACCACGGTGGTCAGGGCCCACCGCAGCCAACGCCGGTTTCTACGCGGGCATCGTCGCCGACAAGGCCGTGCTGCGGCGCCTGGTGGAGGCCGGCAGCGCATCGTGCAGTACGGCTATGCCGGTGCCGACGGCGCGGACATCACCGACGTGGTCGACCGGGCCCAAGCCGAGGTCTACAACGTCACCGAGCGGCGCGCATCGGAGGACTCGTCGGTCCTTGACGATCTGCTGCAACCCACCTTGGAGAGCTCGACGCGATCCAATCGGGGGCCGGGCTATCCCATGGTGTCCCCACCGGATTCGCCGAGCTCGATGAAGTCACCACGGGTCTGCACGGCGGGCAGATGATCATCATCGCCGGAAGGCCAGGACACGGGAAATCGACTCTCGCGCTGGACATTATGCGCTCGTGCTCAATCAAACACGAGATGGCCAGCATCATCTTCTCGCTGGAGATGAGCAAATCCGAGATCGTGATGCGGCTGCTGTCGGCCGAAGCACGGGTCAAACTCGCCGATATGCGTTCGGGCCGGCTCAGCGACCAGGACTGGACGAAAATAGCGCGGCGAATGGCCGAGATCAGCTCGGCACCGTTGTACATCGACGACTCGCCAAACCTGACCATGACGGAGATCCGCGCCAAAGCCCGCCGGCTCAAACAGAAAACCGATCTCCGCATGGTGGTGGTGGACTATTTGCAGCTGATGACGTCGGGCAAGCGAGTCGAGTCCCGCCAGGCCGAAGTGGGCGAGTTTTCCCGCAGCCTGAAGCTGCTAGCCAAAGAACTCGACGTACCGGTTATCGCGCTGAGCCAGCTCAACCGCGGCCCGGAGCAACGGGTCGACAAGACACCTCAGCTGTCAGATCTTCGCGAGAGCGGCAATCTGGCAGGACTGCGATCTTGCGATTCTGATCAACCGGCCCGACGCCAATGACCGCGACCACCCCAGAGCTGGCGGAGCCTACCTTCACCTGGCGAAAAATCGGCACGGACAAACCAGAACGTGCACAGTAGCGGCCACTCTTCACATGTCGAGTTTCCGAGACCTGGCACGAGAGTATTAGCAGCATGTAGGGTCTCACGCCGGACTTCAAAATCTCACGGGTGACTTCAAACGGACTTCAAATTCGAAGTGTTCGTGAGGCACGCCGGTGCACTTGTGCGGCAGCCGGGCCTGTGAGTGTCACTCTTTGGGCATGACTCCGGATGCAGGCCTGAGCGAGCGGTGGCGGACGAGCGATGGTTTCGGCGGCCGGCACCGCTGCAACCATAACGGTGCGGTTCCGAACCGCTCCGCACGGCAATGTGTCCCAGGTTGCACTCGCCGACGCTGACTCTCATGACCTCGCGGAGGCGTATCCGTGGCGTGAGTTCCGTTGGCACGCTCGCCAGAAACACTACTCGGGTACGTACTGGTCGGCTACCGAGCGTCAACATGTCGTCTACGAGTCGCGGCTAGAACTCGCCAGGCTGCTATTCGCAGACTTCGACCGCTCTGTCCGCCGAATCTGCGCGCAGCCGTTCCTGTTGGCGCGGGATAATCGCCGTCGCCCGCAAGGCCGGCGACCCGCCGTTCGACGCCGACGAGATGGCAATCATGGAGGATTTCGCGCACCATGCCGCGGTGGCCCTCACACTGTGCCGCGCGAACGAACAGGCGCGGCGGCTCACCGTGCTGAGTGACCGTGAGCGCATCGCCCGGGATCCGCACGCTCACGTGATCCAGCCGTTGTTCCTGGCCGGCATGGATCTGCAGGGCACGATCGCCCGCACAAAGTCGGGCACCGTCGCCACGCACCTATCGCGCACGGTCGATGATCTACAGTCCATCATCGACGAGATCCGAACGGCGATCTTCGATCTGCAATCGCCTGCGGCGAACGCCATGAGCTTCCGGCAACGGATTCAGGCATCGATCGCCGCGGTGATCGACAACAGCTCGCTCGCCACGACCGTACGCATCAGCGGACCCATCGTCACCGTCGACACCAAGTTGGCCGACGGTGCAGAAGCGGTGATCCCCGAGGCGGTCAGCAACGCGGTGCGGCACTCCGGAGCGACGAGCGTGACGATCTCCATCGACGTGTCGGACCACCTTGAGATCGTGGTTATCGACAACGGCCGGGGCATTCCCGATTACGTCGAGCGGTGCAGTGGCTTGAGGAATCTGAAGACCCGGGCCCGACACGCCGGGGGAAGTTGTGAGATCACCAGTTCGGGCGAATGCGGTACTCATGTGCGGTGGAGCGCAGCGCTTCGGCCCTGCAAACGTCAATTATGAACGACTGGTGGATATTTCCATCTTGATCGCAAACTCTCGCCGGGCGTGCGACCATCGGTTGTCGCAGGCGGGGGCGATCACGAAAATTGCCGTAGCCGCGGTCCTGATGGGGATGGCCGCGTTGGGCGCCGCCGCGCAGTCGAATGCCAACCCCGAGGACGAATCGGCCCAACGGCGGACACGCCGCCGCCCATGGGCAGCGGCCCGACGGGCAGCGTCTGATCGCGCGAATCAGATCCCCGTCCGCCCGTCGATACGTTCACGGATCAGGTCGGCGTGCCCGCTGTGCCGGGCGTACTCCGCGATCATGTGGAGGAATATCCATCGCAGGGTCACCTCGGTCCCCATGAACGGGCTGGTGTCATCGAGTTGGTGCTCTGCGATATTGGCGCGCGCATGTCCGATCTCGTCCTGCCAGATCGCGATCGCCGTGCGGTAGGACGAATCCGGCGAGAGCTCGAATCCGCCGTCGTGCCCCTCGGGATGAGGAGTGGATCCGAAGATCGCGGGTAGCTTTTCACCCGTCAGAACCCGGCGAAACCAGTTCCGCCCCACCTCTGCGGCATGCTGAACCAAACCCGGCAGCGTCATCTCCGACGGTTCCACCGATGCGATGCGAACCTGCTCATCGGTGAGGCCTTCGCATTTGGCGGCCAGGGTCGCGCGGTAGAAGTCCAGCCATCCCACCGACGTCGTGCGTTCATCACCGTTCAGGGCGGCATCGCCCGATCCATAAACGTCACGCCCAACCATGGTGCCACCGCCATGCGACACGCGGCGCGTGAGAGACCACGCGCCGCGTATCGGACTCGGGTCACCAACCGGGCAGGACGAAAACAGCCCACGACAGCACCGGTGCGACGACGATCATCGACATCCCCCAGCGCAGCAGATGGCTCATGACGCGGTCGCGATCTTCCTCAGCGGCGTTGGCGACGATCAACGCTCCTGAAGTCGAGAACGGGGACGCGTCGACGATCGACGAGGAAAGGCTCAGCGCGATGATCATCGCGATCGACGACACCTCGCCCGACAACAGGAACGGCACCGCCAACGGCACCAGCGCGCCGAGGATCCCGGTCGTCGAGGCGAACGCGGACACCACCGCGCCGATGACGCAGATGAGCAAGGCGATCAGCAGCGGCGACTGTAGATGCGCGACCGCGTCGGACACGTAGGTGACGGTGCCGAGTTCCTGCAGCAGACCGACGTAGGTGACGATCCCGACGATCAGGAACACCGACGGCCATGCGATTTTCGGCAGTGCCTCCTTCGCCGCGTCCGGGGACAACACGCTGAGGATCACCGCGAGAGTCATTGCCACGAACCCGATGTCGAGTTCCGTGCACGCCACGATGCCCACCATCACCAGGAGCCCGGCAAGGGTCGCAGCGATCGAGCGGGTGATGGGCGGCCTGACGGCCACGGCGACATCCGCGTCGACCACTCGCACGCTGGACCCGCCACGTGGAGGAGTCGGGCCACCGTTTCCGATGGAATCGTCGGTCTTGTCATGACGTCGCGCCCGTCGGTTGATCACAGCGCACAGCACGTAGCACATGATGGCGTTGACCGCGAAACAACTGGCGAACAGCAGGATTGGCGACGACGTGACGCCGTTGGATACGGCGACGTCGTTGACGATGATGCCGAACAGTCCGATCGGTGAGAACTCACCTGCGGAGACGCCGTTGGCGACCATCAGGCCCATGAGCAGCGGACTGATCCCGTAGCGATGGGCGATCCGCATGGCCGTCGGAGCGATGATCGCCACCGCCGCCGGAGGGACGGCACCGACGCCGGCGAGGCCGGCCGCGAGCGCGAACATGATCCACGGAAATGCCCACACGCGTCCGCGCACCAGGGTGACCGCCGTGTCGACGAGCCAGTCGATGGCACCGTTGGCCTTGGCGATGGCGAAAAGGTATGTGACGCCGACGAGGATCACGAACAGGCCTGCAGGGAAACCGGCGATGATCTCCTTCTCGGACAGGTCGGTCAAGCCGATGCCGACGACAAAGGTCGCGACGAAAGCCAGTGCACCCATGTGCACGTTGAACACCGTGGAGATGACGAACACGACCACCAGCACGGCGATGGAGAGCAGTTGGACGGACATGTGTGTTACGACCCTCAGTGCTTTTCGAGCAGTGCGCCGAAGCCCTCGTACTGGTCGTCGATCCCCATGGCGCGCAGTGCGTGCCAGTAGATGACGGTGCCGACGGCCCACACGGGTTTACCGAGTTCGTGCTCGAGGCGCGGGGCCAGCGCGCCGAAACGCAGATTGGTACCGAGTTGGATGATGGCGTCCGGACGGTGCTCGTCGGCGATGCGAACGGCGTCGCTCAGCCGGTCCTCGCCTTGAGAGGCAACCTCGATGATGCTGCGGCACTTGAGACCTTCGACGTGGACGACCTCGAAGCCGCGGCCTTCGAAGTAGCTCACCGCATTCTTCTCGATGACGGGGTAGTACGGCGTGACGAGAGCGACGCGTCGCGCGCCGACCTCCTTGAGTGCGGCTTCGGACGCCTGCGCACCCATGGACACGTCGACCCCGGACGCTTCGCGCAAATGGTCGAGCAGGGCGAAGCTGCCCTCGACCCCGCCCATGAAACTCTGCGACGACATGCCGAGCACGAGGTGGTCGATGAGCGCCTCGTTGAGTCGGCGCACCGAGTCGTCGAGGTTGGCGGCAACGTGGCGCATGATGACCGACCAGTCGTCGTCGGCGCGGATCGACTGGTTGGGGACGTAGTAGCGGTCGACGGCGTTGATGATGCCGGGTGGGCGCATGTCCATCATCTCGTTCTCGACGACCACATTGGGTCCGGGAGTCATGATCCCAATGACTCCGCGCGGTCCCATGGCGTTGCGGTAGCGGGTCCGGTCATGGGTGGTCCCATCGATTCGATCGGTCATGATTCTCCTCATTGTGAGTCGGGTCACTGTCGCTGGGCGAGCGTATGTCCGCGCTGGACCCGATGAACCGCGTAAATCCGGATACTCTAGATCTGTTTTTCAGATAGTGTGGGCCGCCGTGCACGTGGATTGGCTGACGTCGTTCGTCGCGGTCGCTGAACGCGGAGCGTTTCTGGCCGCGGCGCAGGACCTCGGTCGCGTGCAGTCGAGGGTCAGTGAGCACGTGGCGAAGTTGGAGCGCGAACTCGGCGTCGTGCTGGTGGACCGCACCGTGCGTCCGGTGCGTCTGACGGTCGCGGGAGAGATATTTCTCGGGCGAGCGAAGGACGTGCTGGCGACGCTGGACAGCGCACGCGCCGAGATGGCGGCGCTACGCGGGACGACCTACGGCACCGTGAGGCTGGCGTGTATGGCGAGCGCGGCAGCAGCTTTCGTGTCGCGGCTCATCGATCGGTTCGGCAAGGTCGAACACAACATCGAGGTGCAGGTCCTCGAGGGCCCGACGGCGACATTGCCCGAGATGCTCCATCGTCACGAAGCGGATCTCGCAATCGTTCCGCATGCTTACGTGGCGAACGTCCCTGAATTGCAATGGGTTCCGCTGTGGGATGAGCCGTTGCGCGTGTTGGTGCCGCCGACTCATCGGCTGGCTGCGATGTCCTCGGTCCCGTTGGCGGAGTTGGCCGGTGAGGACGTCGTGACGCCCGGTAGCGGGGCCGGCGCGCGAGGTGTGTCCCCGGAGATCGCGGCGTTGTTCGTCGCGGCCGGTGTGCAGGTGGGTGCGGGCAGGCGCGTCGCGAGCCCGCACACGCTGGTGTCGATGGTGCGCTCAGGGTTGGGTGTCGGCGTGCTCAGTGAACTCGCGGTGCGGTTGACGGGCGCCGATGGAATCGTCGTGCTGCCGTTCGAGGAACCTTCGGCGGTTCGGCACGCGGTGCTGGCGTGGCTGCGGGAACGCCGCAATACCGATGCAGTGCAAAGGCTTTTCGACTTCGTCGTCGCGGCCAGGGTGCCGGATGGCGCGGTGCGGGTATCGGCCGGCTCTTGACGAACGGTGGTGTCGGTGTTCATGAAGATGAATTTTTTCGGATGCAGTGCCGCACCGACGCCGTTGGGCGAGTCGACCACCAGTGCCAACCGCTGCAGTGCCGTCGTCTCCTCGTCGTCGACCGCCGGGGTGAGCGGGCTCATCCACACCTCGGCCGCCGCGCCGTCCGGTGTGATCTGGCGGCGCCAGGTGACGGTGTCGAGGTACCCGGGCGCGCCCACCCAGTTGTGTGGAACGTCGGCGGGTTCGCCCTCGATCAGCGGTGGGTGCCGGTCGGTGGTGACGTCGCTAGTATCGCTGGCGGCCAGCAGCCAGGCGCTCACCTTGGCCACGGCGCGCCATTTACCGTCGGGCCTGGACGCGCCATCTCCGCGACTGCGAGCGAGATGCGGGAACCGGGCCGCTCCCACCCAGACCCGAACCCGCACGGTCGCAACCGGAATCGCGCCCAGGATGTCGAGCGTCAGGCGGCCGACGCGCAGCTCGGAGCCTGCCATGCCATGAGTTCCTCGATGGCCTTGGTCAGCAGCGCGAGCGGTGGCGAGCCGTGCTGGATGCTCTCGTCCCAGTTGCTGCGGGTGTCGGCCGTGGATTCGAACAACTGGTCGTCGCGATCGGCGCCCGCACGCCGGTAGTGGCAACCGATCATGCGGCGCCGACCTCCTGCAGCACGGCGTCGGGATCACCGTCGTCGATCTGTTCCGGCCACCCCGGATACGGCGGAGGGGTGCCGCCGAACGCCGGGCACGACGACTGGTGCGCACACCACGAACACAGGCCACCGTCTCCGGCGCCAAAGCCGTGGGCGGGTTCGTCAAGGACAACCCCCTGGAATCGGCTCTACTCGTCGGCGGTGTCGCACTCGCGCTGACCGGGGTCGGCGGCCCCGCCGGCGCGGCCGCCATCGCCGCAGCCACGGTGAACATCTCCAGCGCCGCTGTGGATATCGCTGCTGCGGTCATGCCCGACAACCAAGCCTTGGGCATCGCCTCCACTTGTGCTCGGCGCCGCGTCCATGGTCACCCCGCAAGGCGCGGCCAAAAAGGCGGTCGCAGAGGGCGCCGAACTCGCCGTCGAACAACTGGGCAAGCACGCCGATACGTTATCGACGTCGCCAAAGCCGCCCCCACCCCACCCGCCCAACTCGCCGATGAGATCGCAGCTGCCGGCACCGCAAAACCCCCAGTGAAACCGGGGGTTTCACCAAAGGTCCCGAACGCCCCGCCCGCGAAGACAGCCGAGGCCACACCCACAGCTGCGACCCACAACGCGTCCGATGCTGCCCCGAGCGTCGGCAAAGCTCCCGAGGCCTCACCGCACGCAGTCCCCGGTGGGAAAACAGTTGGGCATTGCCACCAGCACGCGGCGATCGCCGAAGAAAGACAAGAAGAGCAAGAGGCACCACAAGAAACCCGGCAAGTGACCAAGTCACCGTGCACCAGGTCATCGCCAGGACTGCTTGAGATGGGAAGCTGATCGCTATGGCTCGCACACCGTTGCACATGTTTGGTATGGAATACCGGCGCGATGAGTACCTGGGGCTGGTCGCCAGCGGCGAACACGACGTCAACGCCCAAGACCTCGACGGTAAGACTCCGCTGCACTATGCGACCGAGCAGTAGCAGTCGGAGATCGTGCACGCATTGTTGGACGCCGGGGTTGATCCAAATATTCGAGAACGGATCTATGGCAATACCCCGCTATCGCAGGCGGTCCTTGAGATTGTCGAGCCCGGGGCTCCGGTGATCGTCAAGATGATCGACCACGGAGCCGACCCCACCATCGCCAACGACTACGGCCAAACGCCGCTGTCTTCCGCACACAGCATCGGCCGCAGCTGTGTGCCGCTGCTTGAAGCCGCCGCAGCCAACAACAAGCAGGACTGAAATGGACCTCGGCACATTCATTGTAGGAAAGACCTTCTACGCTCGACGATGAAGTCCGCAAAGACCTCGATTCCGTCATCTTCTACGGCGGGCGCAACGGTTGGACCGGGGCAGACGAGAAGGCTCAAGTGCGGCGGTTCCTGAGCAGCCACATCAGCGGCGGCCGACTGACCCCTGATCAGGCCGCCGCGTATTCCCTGTCGTCGCAGTCGGTCTCCGAGCGTGGGGCCAAGCGACTGCGCGAGCTGCTCAGCCGCATTCGGTGAAGAGCGATTAAAGCGGTCATTTCAGACACGCACCACACGGCGACGAAACTCGCGTGTCAGCTCCATGGCTGTCAAACCGGTCAGACGACGGGTCGGGACTCAGACGGTGAGCATCGCGACCAGCGCGACCACCAAGAGCGCCACGTACGCGATCGCGTGGATGCGGTCAGGCACATGGCGAACGAGTTTGCGACCGAGCGCGATCGTCGGTAGCGAAACCGCCAAGAGGCATCCACAGGCAAGGACGTCGACATATCCCACGACTCCCAACGAGTCGAGGGGCTCACGAGGTATCGAGTACATGACAGTTCCGACGAGCGCGACCGGGATGCTGAGTGGGTTCGCCATTGCCGTCGCCGCAGCCATGGACACCTGCCGGCGTCGTAGGAGGGGAACCGTCATGACGCTTCCGCCCACTCCGAGGAAGGCGGCCACTGCCCCGATACCGAGGCCTCCGACCGTCGAAGCTGCCTTGCCGAGGGGTCGAGGATCACCGGACCGCTCGAGGAAGCCCCGACGGGCCACCGCGTCGATGATGGTGATCAGCAGGTAGGCGACGAACAGTGCATGGACGAGCGAGTCTGGTGTGCGGGTCGCGACGAGTGCGCCGATCGCGGCGCCACCGGCGATGAACACCGCCAGCGGCATCAGGTAATCGCGTCTGATCAGCCCGGTGGAACGGCTGGTGAAGGTGGCGATGGAGGCGTTGACGACCATGACGGCCGTCGAGGTCGCGACCGCGATGTGCATCGCGTCAGGATGACCGGCGTTGAGGCCGTAGAGCACGGGCACAACGACGAAACCGCCGCCGAAACCGAAGAACACCGTGGTCAAACCGATGAATACACCGAACATGAGCAGCAGGACGATGTTGTTCACGTGACTCGACGCTATGCGACGCGCGACTGTCGGAAAATTGAACATCGGCCATGTTCATTCGCGTTTCAGACATCTTCTCGAATAGTCTCTGTCCGTGCGCACGACGGTGGAAACGCACGACAACCTCGCTCGTGACGTGCTCGCGCTCGCCACCGACTACTCCTATGGTGAAGTCCTTGCGCCGCATCGGCACCGCCGCGCTCAATTCCTCTACGGTGTCGGCGGAACCATGGACGTCAGGACAGAACACGGCTCTTGGCTTGTGCCTACCGAACGCGCCGTCCTGATACCCCCACAGACCCAGCACGCAGTCACCATGTGGGGTGTGTCCACCCGCAGCTTGTACATCGAACCTGGTGCGGTGCCGTGGTTTCCCACACGATGCACGGTCGTTGACGTGCCGACGCTTCTGCGGGAGTTGCTCGTCGCGGCGGTCGCCGTGCCGTTGGACCGTCCGCCTGATGCACGTGATGCGGCTCTGTTCGCGTTGACACTGCACGAGGTCGCCGGCTGTACTTCCTTACCTTTGGATCTCCCACTGCCGCAACCGGGCGCGTTGAGCGAGCAGTGCCGACGGTTTCTTGCTGCGCCCAGGATCGACACCACGACCGGTTGGTGGGCCAACGCGCTCCACGTCAGCGAACGCACGGTCGCGCGGTTGTTCCGCAAGGAGTTGTCGATGACAGTCGCCGAGTGGCAACGCCGGGCCTGCGTACTTCACTCTCTTCGACAGCTAACCCAAGGTGTCGCCGTGTCCGCGGTGGCCTCCGATCTGGGTTACTCGAGTCCCGCCGCATTTTCCACGATGTTCAGTCGTGCACTCGGGACGTCTCCGAGCGCATTCTCGCCCCGACGGCTCAATCTCTGATGTCATTGCCGCGGAATGCGATTCCCGCACGACATCGGCACTGCACCGAAATAACCGGCGTCGGCGCCGCAACCGCGCCACCCCGCAGTAGATCACGGCACGAGCGGCCGACGCCGTCGTAGGCGGCGCGGACCGTCTTCACCACCGCTCACCCCCACACCCACCCGGTGAAACCATTGCTCGGCAGCCGGTCATGGCGAATCGTTCGACGCGCGCGAACTTGGCCACGCGATGACCGACCGAGCCCGTCACGCTGGAGCTTCGCGACGTGATTGATCCCGCGAAGCAAACTGCCGGTCGTTAAAATTCTGCGAGCGTGTGGTGACCAAGTCCGCGACTGATTCGAAGGTGTACCGATGACAATGCCCCCGTCAGGCCCGTTTGGACAGCAACCCCCTCACGGTGGGCCGGGCGGTGGTTCACCCGAATTGTGGCCGCAATATCGCGGTGGCCCGACGTCGCCCCCGCCGGCCGGTCCGCCGCCACCGTGGGGCCCGCAGCAGCACTGGCCTAACGGGCCGACACCGCCCAACCGCGGTGGTGGTGGCAAGGCCAAATGGATCCTTGGTGGTGTGGCGGTCGTGCTAGCTATCGCGCTCGCGGTGGTGGTCACAGTGCTTGTGGTCCGGCCAGATGGCGGAACTGTCGCGGCCGGGAACGGGGCAGAGAATTCCGATGCAAAGCCCGCCAGCGCTGACGATACGGGTCCCGTGAAGATCCTGACCGATGATCCGACCTGCGATGCATGGAATACCGTCCTCGGCGAGTACTCGGGAGTGACGAAGGCTAACCGGTGGGATGACCGGGATAACAGCGTTCCTGAAGGTTCGTGGACTCCGGAACAGCGGGCGATGTATGAAGCTGTGGGGAAGGCAATGACCCAGGCGGCCGACCAAGCCGTGACTTTGATGGGGCAAACGCCGCACCGGGATATGCGCGTCTTGTACGAACAGTTCGTCGCAACCACCCGTGAATTTGTGAGCCGCATCCCGACGTACCAACCCACAGACCACCAACTGTCCGCTGCCTCCAATGCTGCGGGAGCAGCGATTGCGAATATCTGCGGCACAATCAGTCTTCGAACTGCTCAATCAGTCGCGCCCCTGGTCCCCGGTGTGCCTAGTGCTGAAATAGGTTCTGAAGATCACAAAGAACTGACTACAGTGCTTTCGACTCCAAGCCCGATGTGCAGTGACTGGAAATCGCTCGTTGCCAGGTTTCATGAGGACACAACAGCTTGGAGAGCGATAGACAAGAATATTCCGGCAACGGAGTGGACTCCGAATCAGAGGGCCATTAATGATGCGGCTGGTCGAATAATGTCGGCAACGGCAGACGAAATGGAACAGTTAGCGACCGCCAGCGATAACCCACGGCTGCAAAATATTATCACGCTTGCGGCGCAGTACCGCCGTGGTTTTGTTAAAGCCCTTCCGAACTACGAACCGTCTGATAGTTATCTGGAATTGTCTGCCACCAGTCTTAGTCGGTTTGTGAACGCGGCCTGCGCGTACCGGTCATGATGGGGCGCGGCGGCAAAGGTGCGGGTGGTCGACAACAGCGATGAGGCGCTTACGATGCGTGTCGTGGAATTACTGTCTGCCGCAACCGCAGGGGCCAGCCGATGAGTATGCCTCCACCGTTTGACGGTGCCCGACCCGAATATCCGAGCCACGCTGGGCGCGAGGCCGGAGGTAGCAATCCATTTGGTGGTGTCTCGCCGACCCCTCAGGGGCCCGGTGGTGTGACGGGACAGCCGCCGAGCCCAACGGGATCGTGGGATCCACAGGCGCCCAGCACACATCAGGCCGGACCCCTGCAAGGTGATCACCGGCAACCCTTTGCGCATGGTCCCGGCTACCCGCATTGGGATAGCCGGCCGCAGCCGTCGATCGCTCCCATGGCTGCAGCCCCTTCTCGCCGTGGCGGCAAGCGCAAGTGGGCCCTAGTCGGCGCCGCGGTGGCGGTGGTTGTTGCGATAGGTGCCGGGGTCACGGTGACGGTCATCTCGGGCGGTTCTGGGGAGAACACTTCGACCGCCGAGTCGCAACCGTCTGCCCCGCCGGTACCTGTGGGCGCACTGCGTGGGCTCCTTCTCACCCCTGCTGAGGCCGCCAAGGCGGTGGGAACCAACACACTGTCAGGTTCGGAAGAGATGGGAGACAAGATCTACGACAAAGCCGGGGCAGGGTCCATCGTTGACGGCGACTGCGTATCACTGATGCCGGGAACCGAAGCCAAGTACACAGGCAGCGGCTACACCGCGGTGCGGCGCCAATACCTAGTTAACCGACCGGAAATCGACTACCTGACGCAAGTGGTGATCGCATTCCCTTCCGCCGAGCTCGCCGAGAAATTCATCACCAGCAGCGAAGAGGCATGGCGGAAATGCTCCGGCCGCACAGTGAATGTCCGCTACACCAGCCCGGACACTCCCCCGGGCCCTCCCGCTTTCGAGGTGATCGGTCCGGTGAGCTCCAATGACGGGATGATCACTTTACGCAGGACCCGGGAGGGCACCGGCGACGCCGACGGCGACTGGGGATGCTCGATTGCCTCAACCGCACGCAACAACATCGTCATCGAAGGTGAGGTGTGCTCGCGTACTAAGGACAGTGCGGTGACCGAACTCGTTCGGGCAACAGCTGACAAGGTAACCGCACACAAGTGATTCCTGTTGCGCCACTGCGCCGTCGCCGGCCGTCGCCGTTGACATTGGCCGCCATAGTTGCGACGGTGGTTGCTCTGGCGCTGGCCGCGGCGGCGGTCGTGGTCAGCGTCTCCGGCATCGGCAATGTGCCCTCGGCTGCATTGAAGGGGCTGCTGCTCACCCCGCAGGAAGTGGCGAAGGCTCATGGCGCCCAAGCCATCGAGGTTATCTCCGATGACGACTCGTTGGACTCGAACGAGCCCGACAGCGAGTGCTTGGGGCTACTCAACGATCGGGCAGAACGTGCCTATCGCGGTAGCGGATGGCGGGCTGTGCACCATCAATCGCTGGCGGACCAGGCGCGGCACGTGATGTTCTCGCAGTCGCTGATCGCGATGAGCGACATCCATGGAGCCGCCAGGTACGTCGATGAGCAGCACGCGTTATGGAAGGTGTGCTCCGCACAGGTTTTGCATCGGAAGAACGAAGATGGCCTGGTCGCTGATTACGTAGTCACGATGGTGAAGCGCAGCGACGGGATTCTCGCGGCGAGCTATCACCGCGATGGGGGAGATGGCCGGACATGCGTTCGTGGAATGGCCTGGCGCAGGAACGTTGTCATTGACGTCACGACGTGCGGTCCAGGTCCCACCCTGTGGCGCCTGCCGGGGATTATCGTACCGATCTCGGCGCGAATCCAGGAGGCATAATCGGCCGGCAGCGGTTCCTCTATTGCGGTACGCGGTCGGCGGACCAGCGGGCCAGTAAGGGAGCCTGGGTTGAACCGGTGGGTGCACATATCGCTACGTCGATGACGACGTTGCGGCGGGAGGTCAGTGAGTGCTGGCACTGCCACGGATCTTCGGGAGGGCCTTGGCGCGTGGCTGTGACAGTGAGGATCCCGTCGACCATGGCTGGTTCGCCTACGATGTAGGGCTCTCGGGGGTTCTCACTGGATTTGGGTTTGTTCACCGTCACCACCTGATTGGCGCATTTGCCCCACTTCGTGACCGCCATGGTGACGAAGTCTGCTGCGGCCGTGGTGGTGTAGAACGTCGTGGCTTGCTGCTCGGCCATCATGCGGCTGTCCGTTTCGCCCGGTTTGGCGCCGTCGTGGACGTGTGTGCGGGTGTCGATGAAGCCAGAGTTGTCATAGCCCTGTGGCAGGGAGGGCAGGAGTACTCCGCCGCAGTCTGGACGATCGCTGCTCCAGTTGCTCAGCCCGAAGAACTCCGCGGTCTTGCCCAGGTACTCGACGCCGAGGACCGTGGAGATAGAGACGTCGCCGGACCCGGCGCCAAGCCCGAGAATGCGGCCGAGCTGCCCCGCGTGGATGGCATTGGGTTCAGGTTCGGGCTTCGGTGTTGTCACGATCGGCCGCGGGGCTCGGTAGGTGGCTGGAAGCGACATCGGCGCCGGTTCAGAAGTGGGCGAGCTGACCTGATGCACCAGCACACAGCTAGCCGCGACTCCCACGCCAACGGCCGCCACGATCGCTGCCACAGCGGGCCAACGGCGCCGTGGCGGCCTCGACGGCTGTGGCGCTACCCCGCCTAACGGCGGGGACGGCAGGTTATGAGATGGGGTTAGGGGATCCCAGACCGCGTGAGGTGTTCCGGCCGGCTGCCGGCCGTGTGCGACGGTGGGCTCGTCGTACGGGGACGATCCAGGCCAGGCCTGTGGGTATGAAACAGGAATGTCGTCGTTGTGCGCCGAGCCGGTAGGAGGACCGATCATGTCGCGGGCACCTTCGCCAGAATCCGCTCCACGATTTTCGCGGATTGGTAGTGCTTGACTTGGCCGTCGCACACCATGACATCCGCGACGATATTTCGCTGGGCGCCCAGTGAGTGATAGCAGTTCCAGTTACCGCTTTGCGGGCCAGCGTAATACAGCTCCATAGTGAGCACGCCCTGGACGGTGTGCTTGTCGTTCTGTGGAACCTCGCTGACGTGGAAATCGGTGTTTGGTTGACCCTCTACGATCAGGCTTACGGCGCCCGTGTGGGTGCACTGGCGCCATTTCCCACTCTGATCGGCTACGAATTTGCTCGCTGCCGTGGCGTCGGGGAAGGCGGTGACCATCTGGCCCACCCTTACTAGCGGGGATCCGAACGCGTCAGCGAGAGGGTCGCCTGAGGGTTCTTCGTTTTGGCCGTATTGGAACTGCACGGCCCGGTATCCAGATCCTTCGTAAGCAGAACGTAGTCCTACCTCGACGACAGCACCGCATTGTGGATGCGAGCTGGCATTTTGATTGAGTTGGTTTGTCGGTGGGGGTGCTTCGAATCGTGACGTACCCAAAGCGGCATTCATCTCGGCGGGTGTGAGCAGAAGATTGGGTAGCGCAGTAACCGGAAGACCGCTATCGACCCTCGGTGGGGCCGGTGTCGTGCTCGTGGGATGAGCGAGCGGTTCGGACTCGGACCGATCGTCAGATCGCAGATTCACGACGCCCACCCCGGCGACGCCAACAGCTGCAGCGACCGCGGCGACTCCCAACACCCATTTCTTCTTGCGCCCCTTGTTCGGCGGTGAAGGTAACAATCCTGGCCCAGGTGGCGCCGGCCACTGTGAGTGACCGCCAGCAGGGCCCTGGTTCGGTGGGCCGTATGGCGTTGCGCCCGGACTGTGTTGCGGCGGTGGCCAAGGCTGGCCTGGTGGGTGGGTCATCGGGCGCTATCCACCCGGGCATGACAAATCAACGCGAGTCCCATGACGATGATCGTAAGGCTTGCCTGAGCGTAACCTCGGTGTTGCCGGCCTTGCTGGTGTGCAGTTCACCGAACGACCCGCCGATCAGGTCGCCGTCGGCGACACGGGCGAGGTAGGCCCGCCGCGGGCTGTCCGGCGCACTGCGCAGCGCCTGCTCGACGAACCAGAAATGGTTGCGAAGGGCGTGCGCGACACTGGGATCGGCGTCGGCGAGTTCGGCGGCGAAGGCGAACAACTGGGTGAGCGGTATGCCGCGGCCGCCGAGTTCGGTGGGTAGTCGAAGGGCGGGGACACCCGCCTGCTGCAAGCGGCGCACGTCGTCGGCCGGTGACTCACGCATGGCGTCGCGGTGGGCGGCCTGGCGTGCGAGGTCCGATAGGATGTGCGCTACGCCGAAATCGGCTGCGACGGGCCAGCGCCGGGCCGGATCGAAGCCCTCGTCCGCCGCGATGCGGATGAGGTCGTCGAGGGCGGTCATGGGGGTCCCTTCGAAAAGTGAATCACGCTCGCGTGGATGCGAGGTGCACGAGATCGTCGACCGGGGTGAACGGATGCGCGATGCTCCACGCGTCGGCGACATCGCCGGTGAGCAGACGCCGTCCTATCGAGTACGGCTTCCAGCGCACGGCGTCGTGCACGGTATGGGTACGCGCGTCGCGCCAGAACCGGTCCAGCCGCAGCTCGGTGCGCGTCGAGCTGGCGCCGCCGATGTCGATGAGTGCCGCGGTCACTGTCAACGCGGCCTCGGTCGAGATCGACTTGGCCGCGGCCACGCGATAGAACGCGTCGAGCACCTTGTCGAGCGGGTCGGTATCGGTCAGGGCGTCGAGGGCCTGCGCGGCATGCGTGACGATCGCCCTGGCGCCCTCGACCGTGATCCACAGCTCGCCGAGCCGGCTGACGCCGAGGACGTCATCGGTGAATTCAACTGCACCGCTACCACGTCCGCCGTGCACCTGATGTGCCAGGCGCACCGCCGCTTCGAACGCGCCCTGCGCGATGCCGGTGTCGATCGCGCAATGCAACAACTGGGACTGTGCCGAGCCGCGGTAGCGCGGACGAGGGTCGCTGCCGAACCGCAAGACGTCGATCTCGTCGACCTCGACGCCGTCGAACACCGCGGTGCCCGACGCGGTGGTGCGCTGCCCGAAGCCGGACCAGTCGTCGGCGATGGTGACACCGTGGGCGTACCTGTCCACGAGCGCCGTGACGAGTTCGCCGTCTTCGTCGTCGCGGGCCTGCACCGCGATGATGTCCCCGAGAAGCGCGCCAGTGGCGTACACCTTGCGCCCGGTGAGGCAGTACGCCGCGCCGTTGCGACGCAGCGTGGTCGTGTTCTCGCCCGGCGGGCGCTCCCGCGGTTCGGCGGTGGCGTTGCCGAGCACCGCACCGTCGGCAACGCGGCCGAAGACGCGAGCACGTAGTTCGCCGGAACCGGCCAGGGCGATGCGTTCGAGGGTGTTGAAGTGGTTCTGCGGAAGCTGACCCAGGCTGCCATCGGCAGCGGCGACCGTGATGACCGCCGACATGAGGGTCTCGTACCCGAACCCCAGACCACCGTACTGGAGGGGAATGGTCAGCCGCCAGAATCCGACATCACGCAGAGCGTCGTATTCCGCGGTGGGGTAGCGGCGTTCGGCATCCCGCGCGGCAGCCGATCCGGCGATGACGGCTGCGGTACCTGCCAGGTCGTCCAGGAACTGTTCGGCGGACAGGTCGGTGCGCAGCTCGGGTACGGGCAGAATCATGGCCGAGAGGTTAGGGGAAGGGTCGATGCGAGCCGACCCTTTGTCTCGCAGTGCACAAAACAGTTTCGTGCAGTGCGAGATTAACTGTTGGCGGCGGTCCTGGGCGCTCGTAGCGTCTGGACGTCCGACCGATGACCAGCGAATCGAATGGCCGCGTGAGTACACAGCCTGCACGTCAACTGCACCTCAACGCCAACATCACCGATGCAGGCAAGCATCCGAGTGCTTGGCGTCACCAGCGTGACCCGTTGGCATTCCTGACCCCCGACTACTTCGTCGAGATCGGCCGCATCGCAGAGCGCGCCACCTTCGACGCGATCTTCCTGTCGGACTGGCCCGCGCTGGCCGAGAACCCGCCCGTCAAGCCGTGGCAGTCACTCGACCCCACCGTGGTGCTCGCCACCGTCGCGCACGCCACCAGCCACATCGGCCTGATCGGCACGGCCTCAACCACTTTCAACACGCCGTACGAGCTAGCGAGGCGGTTCGCGTCGCTGGATCACCTGAGCCGAGGCCGCGTCGCATGGAACATCGTCACCACCATGCATCCGCAGGCCGCGGCCAACTTCGGGGCCGAGGGCATGCCCGACCGCGACGAGCGCTATGGGCAAGCCGACGAGTTCGTCGACGTCGTCACCAAATTGTGGGACTCATGGCCTGCCGACGGGCTGCGGCCCGACGCCACGACAGGGGTGTTCAGTGGCCCCCAACCGATTCCCGGCATCGACCACGTCGGCGTCCACTACCGCGTGGGCGGACCGCTCAACGTGCCCCGCACGCCGCAGGGCCGGCCGGTGCTGGTACAGGCCGGATCATCAGAACCGGGCAAGAACCTCGCGGCCCGTTGGGCCGATGTGGTCTTCACTGTGCAGACGGTTTTCGAAGAGGCGCAGCAGTTCTACGCCGACATCAACGCCAGGGCCCGCGGCTACGGCAGGCCCGCGGGCTCGGTCCTGGTGCTGCCAGGGCTGTTCCCCGTGGTCGGGTCCACCGAGGAAGAGGCGCTGCGCCGCCTGCGGGAGTTCAACGAACAACTCGACTATCGGCGCGAGCTGCGCCGCCTGGCCGGACAACTCGGCGTGGCTGTCGACGATCTGCAGCTCGACAAGCCGCTGGACCCGCGGTGCCTCCGCGACGTCACGTCTGTGCAGAGCTCGCATGGGTTCCTCAACACCACAGTGAGTTTCGCGCTGCAGTCGGGTCTGACGATCCGTGAGCTCATCGACCGCAACGGCGGCGCGCACCGCATGGTCGTGGGGACCCCGGAACAGATCGCCGACGACATGGCCCACTGGCTGGGCGGATACGCCGCCGACGGGTTCAACCTGAACTTCGACGTCTACCCAGACGGTCTGTGCCGATTCGCCGATCACGTGGTGCCCGAACTGCGGCGGCGCGGACTGTTCCGCCACGAGTACGAGACCACGACGCTGCGTGGCCACCTCGGCTTACCCGAGCACACCCCAACCGGACCTGCGTTGAGCGCGGGGTGACTGCTTCGAATCCCGATGAGGACAACCATCGCGCACGCCACCGGCGACCGGCATGGTGGCCCGCACTTGGCTAGAGAACAAAACAGCCGACAACACATCAG
>Ga0182740_1000236_pt1 | contig 86878 bp, 83 predicted proteins | sample eDN5th37CKraftBY_FD_128872 | JGI IMG/M metagenome (GOLD analysis project Ga0182740, IMG submission 128872) | Enriched backyard soil microbial communities from Emeryville, California, USA - eDNA 5th pass 37_C Kraft BY (version 2) (version 2) | ecosystem: Environmental > Terrestrial > Soil >...
CAGACCACACCGACAAAGAAGGAGAAAGCACCCACCTTGACTAAGTCCTGAGACCCAAACCATACATGAAGGCGGGTCACTTCTCGGCGAAAATCCCGGGTCAGCTCTCAGCGGAAATCAACAAATAAGTGAACAACGGTAAACTTACCGGTACGCAGGCGAGAAATCCCAAAGGAACGGCCCAAGCCAGGCGTTTCAGGCGACCGCAGCCCCCTCACCCGCCCCGTCCATACCTCTGAACAAACGCTCTCGCTGCGTAGTCGAGCGCGAAGCCGATGACGCCGATGGCGATGACGGTAGCCATCAATTCGGGATAGGCAAGGCGGTCTCGGGTATCGAGGATGAAGTAGCCGAGGCCGGCCTGCACGCCCAGCATCTCGCACGGCACCAGCACGATCCAGGTAATGCCGATGGCAAGGCGAAGGCCGGTGAGCACGTTGCCGAGCACGCCGGGGATGATGACGCGCGTCAGCGTCTCCCAGCGCGTCGCCGCAAGGCTCCTTGCCAGCAGCAGCCAGTGGCGGTCGAGCTGGCGCACGCCGGCGGCCGTGTTGAGCAGAATCGGCCAGACCGCCGCGAAGGCGAGCAGGAAGTAGATCGGCGCGTCGCCCACGCCGAACACCATCACCGCGATCGGCATCCATGACAGCGGCGAGATCATGCGCAGGAACTGGAAGGCCGGCGTCGTCGCCGATTCCGCCAGCCGGGAGGCGCCGACGAGAAGGCCGAGCGGAATCCCAACGGCAAGTGCCGCGGCAAGGCCGATCAGCACGCGCTTGAGGCTGACGCCGATATGCACCCACAGGTCCGGGCCGCTCAGCAGCGTCACCAGCGCCGGCAGCGCGGCGGTCGGCGAGAAGCGGCGGGCAAAGCTCTTCTCGCCCGCGAAAATGTCCGTGGCAAGCCACCAGGCGATCAGGATGAGGACGAGGCCGACGAGCCCCAGCGCGACATGCAGCGCACGGCGCTGCAGCTCCGCTGAAGCAGTCTTTCTTGCCGGGGCAACCGCGGGCTGCCGGGTCTCGTCCGCAATGACAGTCACGCCTGGATTACCTCCTGACGGTCGAAGGAATCCGCAAGGCCGAAGGCCTGCAGGCCGCCGGCTTCCGCGATTGCCTTCTTCACGAAGCTGTCGTCGACGAGGTCCTTGGCGGCAAAGGCCGGGTCGAGCGCGTCGAGGAAGGCGCGGTCGCCCTCGACATGGGTTTCCTTCAAGAGCTTCACCAGTTCCTCGGTATAGGTCGGGAACGGATAGGGCTGGAAGTCGATGCGGCGGTCGCGCCACTCCGGATGTTTGACCGCGCCGGTCTTGACGTATTCGGCGAGGTCCTCGTCGGTGGGCGTCAGCACGCGCGACAGGATTTCCGGGCTGTGCGGCGTGTACTTCTGCTCGTTGGCGGAGGAAAGCAGCTGCGCGGTCTCGGCGCGGTTGTCGCGCGTCCACAGCTGCGCCTTCACCATCGCGTTGACAACCTTCTGCGACCATTCGGGGCGCTCGGAAAGGTCCTGCTCGTTCATGAAGACGACGCAGCAGGCGTGGTCTTTCCAGACATCGCCGGTAAAGCGCAGCACCTTGCCGACCTGGTTGACCTCGGCGGCGGCGTTGAAAGGCTCGGCGACGATGTAGCCGGCGATCTGGCCGGCGGCGAGCGCTGGCACCATGTCCGACGGCGCCATGATCAGCAGGTTCACCTCGTCGGCCGCGATCTCGCCCGACGGGCGGGTGACCGGCTTCAGGCCGTTCTCGCGCAGCAGCTTTTGCAGCACGACATTGTGGATCGAGTACCAGAATGGGATCGCAACCGTCTTGCCGCCGAGTTCGGCCACCGAATTGATGTCGTGGCCAACCGTCAGGCCCGAGCCGCTGGTGTGGTTCCAGGCTACCACCTTCGCCGGCGTCTTGCTGCCATAGCGCGCCCAGACGGTGATCGGTGACAGCAGGTGCACGACATTGACCTGCCCGGCCAGGAACGCCTCGACGATCTGCGACCAGCCGCGGAACAGCACCGGCTTCTCGACCTTGAGGCCCTCGGCCTCGAAGAAGCCTTTGCCGTGCGCGACGAGCAGCGGCGTCGCATCGGTGATCGGCAGGTAGCCGACGCGCACCGGCTCGTCGTCCGACTGGGCGCGTGCCTTGCGCATGTTGAGGAACGGCATGGCGCCGGAAGCCGTCAGAAGCGCGGAAAGCTTCACGATATCGCGGCGGGAGAAGAGAAAATCATCCGTCGGCATGGGTGTGGTCCATTCAGTGGCGGCGAACCGCGTTGCGAAGCGTTGAGACGATCTCGACGCGGATCTGGCCGAGTTCTTCGACGAAATCCTCGCGAGGTTTTGGCAGGTCGATGGTCCACTCGCCGATTTGCGATGCGGGCGAACCACCAAGCAGGATGATGCGGTCGGAGACGAGCAGCGCCTCGTCGATGTCGTGCGTGACGAGCACTGCAGCTGTCCCGTAGTCGCTGACGACCTTGACCAGGAGGCGCTGCATTTCCGAACGCGTCACTTCATCGAGCGCGCCGAACGGCTCGTCGAGGAGCAGCACCTGCGGCTCGCGCGCAAGGCAGCGGGCAAGTGCCGCGCGCTGCGCCATGCCGCCGGAAAGCGCTGCAGGGCGCAGTTTTCGCGCATGGGAAAGCCCAACTTCGCGGATCGCCTGGTCAACGCGGGCCGTAAGTTCGACGCGGGAAATCTTTGGCTGGCGCCTGAAGTCGAGGCCGAAGGCAACGTTCGCCTCAAGGTCGAGCCACGGCAGCAGCGCCGGGTTCTGGAACGCCATCGCCAGGCGCGGGTGAACGCCCGAGACGACGCGCCCTGCCGTCTGCACCTCGCCGGTGCTCGGCGGCTGGAGCCCGGCCAGCACGCGCAAGAGGCTCGACTTGCCGACGCCGCTCGATCCCAGGAGCGAGACGATCTCGCCCTCGGCGAGATCGAGACTGAAGCCGCTCAGCACCGGCTTGTCAGCGCCGTCATAGCGCAGGCCGATGTTGCGGGCGCTCAGCGCGGGAGTCTGCGGGACGACGCGGGCAACGTTCATGCGGCCTTCTGCCTCTCAAGCAGGGCCGCCTTGAGCTGCACCAGGCTCGGCGTGATGACCGGCACGAAGGCCGCCTCGCGCCAGCGGCGGGCGAACGCGCGGCCGGGGCCGGCGAGGTACGCCTTGCCCCCGGACGCCTGCAGTTCGAGCGACACCGCCTCAGCGACGATCTCGGCAAGCTCGATGCGAAGCTCGAACAGCGGAGCGGCATTGGCCTCGAACTCGCGAGAGCGCAGGCCGGCATACATCCGCGCCTCTGCCCTGGCGAGCTGCTGGCTCAACTGCGCGATCGGCTCGCCCAGCACGCTGCGGCCAGCGCCGGCGACCTTGCCGGCTTCGGCGAGCGCGCGGCGCGCAAGGCCGATCGACATGCCGCACTGGAGGCCCGCGAAGGCCGGACGAACCTTCGGCAGCCACTGGCCGGCATTGTCGGAGAGGATGCGGTCGCGGCCGATGCGCACACCGGTGATGGTGACGGCGGCCGTATCCGACGAGCACATGCCCATCAGCTGCAGGTCGTCGGAGCGAGAGAGTCCCTCGTCGTCATGCGACAGCGCAACCACCAGCGCCGGGCCGCCATCGGCCTGGTCGACCGCCGCCGCGACATGGAAGCCTTCGCGGCGAAGGTTCGTCACCCACGGCATCTTGCCGTCGAGGACGAGCTCGTCGCCTTCCCTGCGCGCCACGATCTGCAGCGGCTCGAGGCCGGCGAGGAACTTCATGGCGTTGGAAAGTCCCGTCGCGCCGGCGACGCGGCCGTCGAGAATTTCGGCAAGCTGCCGCTCCTCCAGCGTCCGGTTGGGGCTCTGCAGGAGATATTCGACATAGGTGCGCTGGCCCCAGAGGATGAAGGCCGCGGCCAGCGATTCCTCGGCAACGGCAGCAATGGTGGCGACGGCATCGACGATGTCGCCGCCCGCGCCGCCCTTGTTTGCCGGAACACCCGCGCGAACCAGCCCTGCCCCGGCGAGACGCGGCAGGATCTCGGCGGCGGGAACCGCACCGGTGTCAACGTCGCAGGCAACGCCTGCGAGCCACTCGACGAGATCGGCAGGAAGGTTCACGCGCGCGCTCATTCTGCTGCTGCCCGTGCTGCTTCCGGCTGCCAGCGATACGGCTCGAGCTGCTCGTTGAGCGGCGGCTGGCCGAGATTGTTGGCGAAGTTGCAGAGCGTCGCGAGGCTGACGCCGAGCACGACTTCCAGCGCCTGCTGGTCGGTGTAGCCGGCTGCCTTGAAGGTCGCGAGCGCATCGTCGGAGACGGCGCCGCGGGCGGCGATCACTTCCTCGGTGAAGCGGGCGACGGCGTTGAGGCGGGCATCCGGCACGGTCGTCTTGTTGCGCAGCGCCTCGACGATGGCCTCTTCAAGGTGGGCCTTCTTGTAGCCGATGGCGGTGTGTCCGGCGACGCAGAAGCCGCATCCGTGGGTCGCGGCAGCGGTAATCTGCACGGCCTCGCGCTCGGCGAGCGTCAGCGAGGCGCGGGCGTTGATGCCGCCGACGGTGAGGTAGGTTTCGAGCGCGACCGGAGCGTTGGCAAGCACGCGCAGGAGGTTCGGCAGGTAACCGTTGTTCTTCTGGGCTGTGGCAAGGCGTTCCTTCGCCTCGTCCGGAGCATCTTCAATGGTGCGCAGCGGCAAGCGGGACATTTATATCTCCTCGCGGGGTAAATTTTTCTAATGTCTGGCCAAATCTATCATCCGGACCGCAGGAAGCCCCGATCAAGGCCTCACAAATTCCCGCAGAATCTGAGAATGTTGTTCTGCCTGACCTTGCAGTAATGGAAACGGTTGCTGCCGCAAAAGCTTTGCGCAGTTGGCAACGTCCGAGTTTCAGGACAACATGGACTTGTGGAGGAAATTTCGCGGCGGAGGCGGCTCTTCGGCTGAGGATGTCGCCAAAATCCGCTTGAAATCGATTTCATTTTGCTCTTACAATCGATTTCATCAGTTCGCACTAAGGGAGGAACCTGTGAAGAAACTGACCCTGCTCGCACTCGCCGGCGTAGCCGCCGCTGCGATCTCTGCCTCATCCGTATCCGCTGCAGACTACAAGATCGGCCTCTCCAACGGTTGGGTCGGTTCCGAGTGGCGCACCCAGATGATCGAGGAAGCCCAGGCCGCCGCCGCTGCCTGGAAGGAACGTGGCCACAATGTCGAGGTCGTGGTGCAGAGCGCCAATGTCGACGTGCCGGGCCAGATCGCCCACGTCCGCAACTTCATCAATGAAGGCGTCGACGCGATCATCATCAACCCGAACAGCCCGACCGCCTTCGACCCGGTCTTCGCACAGGCCAAGGAAGCCGGCATCCTGGTGATCTCCACCGACGCCGAGGTCTCCTCCCCGGATGCGATCTATGTCGGCATCGACCAGACGGCCTGGGGCGCAGCTGGCGCCGAATGGCTCGCCAAGACCCTGAATGGCAAGGGCAACGTCGTCGCCATCAACGGCGTCGCCGGCCACCCGGCCAACGAGATGCGCGTCGCCGGCTACCGTTCGGTGTTCGAGAAGTATCCGGACATCAAGGTCGTCAACGAGGTCAACGCGAACTGGGATCAGGCGCAGGGCCAGCAGGCCATGCAGAATCTCCTCGCCACCAACCCGGACATCAACGGCGTTTGGGTTCAGGACGGCATGGCCGCCGGCGCCTGGAAGTCGATCATGGATGCGGGCAAGGCCGGCGACATCGCGGCGACCGGCGAAATCCGCAAGGACTTCATCGACCTCTGGACCTCCGAGAAGCTGAACTCCGGCGCGTCCGTGAACCCGCCCGGCGTGATGGCCTCGGCGCTCAACGTCGCCGTCTTCATGCTTGAAGGCCGCGAGCTCAAGGAGCCGGCAACGGCTGGCCAGTACGGCAACGCCATGTACCTGCCGATTCCGTTCATCGACTCGAGCAACCTCGCCGAGGCTGCAAAGCAGGTCGAGGGCAAGCCGGGCTACTACTCCTTCACCAGCGCCCTCTCGATCGAAGAGGCCGAGGCGCTGTTCAAGTAAACCATCCTGACGAGCCGGAAGCGGGGTCCCCCCGCTTCCGCAACAGGGCAGGAGTTTTCCGACATGGCAAAGCTGAAGATCAGCGGCGTAAGCAAGGCTTACGGCGCAACGGTGGCGCTCAGCCGCGGCGACCTCGAGCTTGAAGCTGGCGAGGTGCACGTCCTCATCGGCTCGAACGGATCCGGCAAGAGCACGCTCTGCAAGATCGTCGCCGGCTCGGTGCGGCCCGACAAGGGCGAGGTGCTGCTCGACGGCAAGCCCGTCACCATGAGCGGTCCGCGCGCTTCCAAGGCGCTCGGCATCGGCATCTTCTACCAGGAACTCAGCCTCGCCGCGCGGCGCACGGTCGAGGAGAACATCTGCCTGCCCGACCTGCCGATGAAAGGCCCCTTCATCGACCGCAAGGCTTTGTCCGAGCGCGCACGGCGCTACATCGAACTGTTTGACGGCGTCACTGGCGAAGGCTTTGCGCCGGACCTCACCGTCGACGTACTGCGCGCCGACCAGCGCCAGCTGGTCGAGATCATGAAGACGCTCGCGAGCGAAGCGCAGATCCTGATCTTCGACGAGCCGACGTCCGCGCTCGACCGCGCCCAGGTCGACCGCTTCTTCGAAATCCTGCGCCGCCTCAAGAGCGAAGGCCGCGCCATCGTCTTCATCTCGCACCGCATGGACGAGATCTTTGCTCTCGGCGACCGCGTCACCGTGTTGCGCGACGGCGCCACCGTCGGCACCTCCCGCATTGCCGACACCAACGCGCAGGAAGTCGTGCGCATGATGGTGGGCGAGGAACCGACGCTTGCCGAACATGCCGACGCCGCGCCGCAGGCGACAGGGCCGGTCGCGCTGAAGCTTTCCTCCCTCTCCGGCACCGGTTTTTCCGATGTCAGCTTCGAGGTGCGCCAAGGCGAGATCCTTGGCCTCGGCGGGCTCCACGGCCAGGGCCAGTCGTCGGTGCTGCGCGCGCTGTTTGGCGCGGGCTCGGTCGCGACCGGCGATGTAACGCTGGACGGCGGCGCCTACCACCCGCACGATCCGCGCGCGGCGATCCGCGCGGGCCTCGCCTATGTCTCCGGCGACCGCGGCCGCGATGGCGTCATCCAGGGCCGGCCGATCCTCGAAAACCTCACGCCGATCCATTTCCTGCGCAACCGGCTCGCGCTCGCCAGCCCATCCGTGCTGAAGGCAAAGGCGACGCCCGCCGTCGAAGCGCTGAAGACGAAGTTCGCCAGCTTCTCGCATCCCATCGGATCGCTCTCCGGCGGCAACCAGCAGAAGATCGTCATCGCCCGCTGGCTGATCGACCGGCCGAAGGTGCTGCTGCTCGACGATCCGACCAAGGGCATCGACCTTGCCGCCAAGAGCGATCTGTTCGCGCTGGTGCGCCGGCTTGCCGCCGAGGGCATGGCCATTGTGCTCTATTCGTCGGAGGACGCGGAGCTGCTGGCCAACTCCGACCGCATCCTCGTCTTTAATGGCGGCCGCATCACCCGCGAGCTCACCGGCGCCGAGCGCACGCGCTTCAACCTCTACGAAGCAGCCTACGAGGCCGCGTGATGAGGAACTTTTCTTCTTGCAAATCGGGCCGCTTGGCACCCCCTCCCCACAAGGGGGAGGGGGAACTTGCAAGGCTTGCGCTCAAACAGGTGCAAACTGCGACTTCAGCGCCAACTGCGCTGCGCGCGGATGGGCTTGAACTCGGCCTCCCGCGTCGAGGGCTGTCGTCTCAACGATCGAGGCGCGCGGACATCTCAGAATCCCCCTCCCCCTTGTGGGGAGGGGTAAGGGGTGGGGGTGCTGTGCCGGCCTCCGCGACCCGCGTGAAGGACCGCCTGTCACGTCCAAATCCACCGATCCCCTCCCCGTCACAGGAGAAGGCATGATGGTTGATGCTGTTGCCAAGCCGCCGCGCCAGCCCGGCGCGCTGAAGCGGTTCATCGAGCGATATCCGTTCGTACCGGCGCTGGTGATCATGCTGGTGCTGCTGGCGCTCAACGGAATCTGGCAGCCGCGCAGCGTCAGCCTCGTTGGCATCACCGGCCTCATCAAGACCTACATGGCGCTGATGCTGCTCGCCGTCGCCCAGACCTATGTCGTCTATGCCGGCGACATCGACCTGTCGGCCGGCGCGATCGTCTCGCTGGTCAACGTCGTCATCGTCGCCATCATGGCGGCGATGGGCGACAGCGGCGCATCGGTCTTCACCGCAATGGCCGCGGGGCTCGCGGTCGGGCTCGCCTGTGGCATCGTCAACGGGCTGGTCGTCGCCGCCTTCCGCCTGCAGGCGATCGTCGCCACCTTCGCGACCTCGATCTTCTTCACCGGCCTTGCGCTGTGGGTGATGCCGGTCGCGGGCACTCCCGCCCCGGCCACTTTCTGGCGCACCTATGGCGGGCGCATCCTCGAAATCCCGTTCGTGTTCTGGGCAGCGATCGTGCTCGCCGTGATCCTCTATGTCCTGTCGCGCACCCGCCATTCGCTGCAGCTGCTGGCCGTGGGCGATGACGCGCAGGGCGCCTACCAGAGCGGCCTGCGGGTGACGGCGATCCGCATCCGTGGCTATGCCTTTTGCGGCCTGTTCGCGGCGCTCGCAGCCTTCTGCATCACCGGCGATACCGCCAGCGGCGATCCGCTCGTCGGCGGCAAGATGACCCTTTATTCGGTCGCGGCCGTTGTGCTCGGCGGCACCGCGCTTGCGGGCGGCTATGGCACCGTCGTCGGCTCCGTCTTCGGCGCGCTCATCATCGGCCTCATCAATTCGCTGGTCTACTTCGTCGGCACGCCGTCCGAATGGCAGAACCTGGTGCAGGGCCTCGCCATCCTTGTCGCGCTGGTTGCGGGCATCCTGATCGGCCGGAGGGCGCGCGCATGACCCAGGTCCCGGAAATGCTCAAGAACCCCATTTTCGTCGCGCTGGCGCTGATCGTCCTGCTGCTCTTCGCCGGCGAGATGCTGTCGCCGGGCTTTGCCTCGCCGACGCAGATCATGCGCCTTTTGATCGTCGCGGCCCTGCTCGGCATCGTCGCGGCCGGCCAGAACCTCGTCATCCTCGGCGGGCGCGAAGGCATCGACCTTTCGGTCGGCGGCGTCGTTTCGCTGGCGGCGATCATCGCCGGCAATCTGATGGACGGCCAGAACGCGGGCATCCCGCTCGCCATCCTCGGCTGCATCGCCGCCGGCGCCATCATCGGCCTCATCAACGGCGTCGGCGTCACGCTGATGCGCATTCCCCCGCTCGTCATGACGCTCGGCATGCTCGGCGTGCTGCAGGGCCTGCTGGTCGTCATCCGCCAGGGCATCCCGTCGGGCCGCGCGGCGCCGGGCCTGTCGCAGTTCGTCACCAAGCCGATCCTGCTCGGCCTTCCCGGCATCATCTGGCTGTGGGTGCTGATCGGCCTGTTCCTCGCCTTCCTTCTGTCGCGCACCGTCTACGGCCATCGCATCTATGCGATCGGGTCCAACGAACAGGCGGCGCGCATGGCGGGCGTGCCGGTCGCCGCGATCCGCATCTCGCTGTTTGCGCTGTCGGGCGTCTTTGCTTCCATCGCAGGCATCTGCCTGATCGGCTATTCGGGTTCGTCCTTCGCCAATGTCGGTGAGCAGTACATGCTCCCGTCGATCATCGCGGTCGTGTTCGGCGGCACGTTGCTTGCCGGCGGCAAGGGCGGCTACACCGGCACCATGGCGGGTGCGATGATGCTGACCGTGCTGCAGGGCATCCTAACCACCGTCAACATCGACGAATCCGGCCGCCAGATGATCTTTGGCGCAACGCTCCTGTTGCTGATGCTGTTCTACGGCCGCGGGAAGGCCATGCGCGCATGAGCGGTCGCAGGCCCAAGATCAAGGACATCGCCGAGAAGGTGGGCGTGTCGCCCGCCACCGTCTCGCGCGCGCTTTCGGGCAGCGGGCTCGTCGCCGAGCCGACGCTGAGCCGGATCCGCGAAACGGCACGGGCAATGAACTACCGGCCGAACGTCAGCGCGCGCAATCTGCGCACCCAGCGCTCGATGTCGGTGCTGATGGTCGTGCGCGACATCGGCAACCCGTTCTATCTGGAGGTCATGAAGGGCGTCGAGGAGGCGGCGAGTGCCGCCGGCTATGCGGTGCTGATGGGCAATACCCAGAACGATCGCCGCCGCGAGATGGAGTATTTCGACATGCTCCGCGACGGCCATGCGGACGGCATGATCCTGATGACCGGCAAGCTGCCACCAAAACTAGAGGCCGAGCGCGAGGCGCTGTCGCGGCTGCCGCTGGTGGTCGCTCTCGAAACCATCGAAGGCTATGGCCTGCCGCATGTGCAGGTCGACAATTTCCGCGCCGCGCGCGAGGCGGTCGAGCACCTGATCGGCCTTGGCCACACCCGCATCGCCCACCTCACCGGCCCGCTGCCGGAGGTGATGGCGACGCTGCGCCGCGACGGCTGGCGCGCGGCTATGGAGGCGGCGAACCTGCCGATCCTGCCGGGCTACGAGCAGCGCGGCGACTACCTGCTCGCAACCGGGCACGAACTCGGCGCGAAACTCTGCGACCTGCCCGAGCCGCCGACGGCGATCTTCTGCGCCAATGACGAGATGGCGTTCGGCGTCATCCACGAGCTTCGCCGCCGTGGGCTCGACGTGCCGGGCGACGTCTCTGTGGTCGGCTTCGACGACATTTATCTGAGCAAGGCGCTGTTCCCGCCGCTGACGACGGTGAGCCAGCCGCGCGCCGACATCGGCCGCAAGGCAATGTCGCTGCTGCTCGACGTGATGGGCGAGGCCGAGCTTTCGCCCGAGCCCATCGTGATGCCTACCACGCTGAAAATTCGCGGGACCACCGGTCCCGTCCGCATGACCTGAGGGAGAGTTATTTCATGGCTGAGATCAGAGACAGACTGCGCGTCGGCTTCGTCGGCTCGGGCTTCATCGCCCACTTCCACCTGAAGTCGATGGTGGGCGTGCGCAATGTCGATGTCACCGGCGTCTACAGCCGCAGCGCCGAGAAGCGCCAGAAGTTCGCCGATGCCGTTGCAGAGCTCGGCCTTGGCACCTGCCGCACTCATGAGACGCTGGAATCGCTGCTGACCGCCGACGATGTCGACGCGATCTGGATCCTGTCGCCGAACGACACCCGCCTCGGCGTTATGCGCGAACTGCACCGCCTCAAGAAGGACGGCCGCAGCCAAGTCTTCGCTGTTGCCTGCGAAAAGCCGCTCGCCCGCACGGTTGCCGAAGCACGCGAGATGGTTCGCCTCGTCGATGATGCCGGGCTCAACCACGGCTATCTCGAAAACCAGGTGTTCTGCACGCCCGTCCTGCGCGGCAAGGAGATCATCTGGCGCCGAGCAGCCTCGACCACCGGCCGCCCGTATCTCGCCCGCGCCGCGGAAGAACACTCCGGCCCGCACGAGCCGTGGTTCTGGCAGGGCGACAAGCAGGGCGGCGGCGTTCTGTCCGACATGATGTGCCACTCGGTCGAGGTCGCGCGTCACCTGCTGACCGCGCCGGGCGCAAAGCGCAACTCGCTGAAGGTCAAGGCCGTCAACGGCACGGTGGCGAACCTCAAGTGGACGCGGCCGTTCTATGCCGACCAGCTCAAGAGCCGGTTCGGCGCGGAGGTCGACTACCGCAATCGTCCGTCGGAGGATTTCGCACGGGGCACGGTGGAGCTCGAGGACGAGGACGGCAACGAGCTGATGATCGAGGCGACGACCTCGTGGGCTTATGTCGGCGCGGGCCTGCGTATCCAGCTCGAACTGCTCGGGCCGGAATATGCGATGGAGTTCAACTCGCTTTCAACCGGCCTCAAGGTGTTCATGTCGCGCGCCGTGACCGGCGCCGAGGGCGAAGACCTGGTCGAGAAGCAGAATGCCGAGCAGGGTCTGATGCCGGTGCTCGAGGACGAGGCCGGCGTCTACGGCTACACCGACGAGAACCGCCACATGGTCGAGTGCTTCCGCAAGGGCGAAACGCCGCTCGAGACGTTCCATGACGGTCTGGCGGTCGTCGAGATCCTGATGGGCCTCTATATGTCTTCGGAGCTTGGCCGCACCGTCCGCTTCCCGGAACCGGAGCTGGAGAACTATGTCCCTGTCGTCGCACGTGCGCGCTGAGGCGCAGAGCCCGCGCGACCTGCTCTCCGACGAGATGCGCCGGCAGAACGCCGACGCTCTCGCCAGTCTCGACACCAACCGCGAACGCGCTGCGGAAATCGCAGCGCGCCTGCGGCAGTCGGGCCGGCTGCTTCTCCTCGGCATGGGCGCCTCGCACTGGGCAAACCGCATGGCGGTGGCTTTCTACCGCGCGGCCGGCATCGATGCGCATGCCGAACCGATCTCGGAAGACTTGCGCCAGCCGGAAACGCCGTTCGAGCGCGTGGTGATGCTGACCTCCCAGTCCGGTAATTCCGGCGAGGTCCGCCTCTGGCTTAACCGCAACCCTGATCGTGCCGATGTCTTCGGCCTGACGCTACAGGCCGACAGCGTGCTCGGGTCCTCGGTACCGTCGCTGATCGGCGTCGGTCCGCGCGAGATCCCGTTCGCGGCGACGCGCAGTATCGTCATCACGCTCGCGCTGCATGCAGCCGTACTGGAGGCGCTTGGTACCGACATTTCGGATCTGCGGACCCTCTGGGCGCAGCCGTTCACGCATCCCGATCTGCCTCAGGCAGCCGTTTCGGCGCTGTCCGGCTGCTCGTCGCTGTTCCTGGCAACGCGCGGCCAGTGCGTGCCAGCGCTCGAATGCTGCGCGCTGACCTACATGGAGCTTGCCCGCACGCCTGCGATCGCGCTCGAGCTCGGACAGCTGATCCACGGGCCGCAGGAGGCTCTCGGTCCCTCCACCGCGCTTCTGCTCGTCCGTCCCGCCGGTCCTGACGCCATGAACATCACGCGCTTCGCCTGGCAGGCGCGCTCGTGGGGCGTGCCGCTCGTCATGTTCGACATCGGCAATGACATGCCGGACGTCGAAGGCGCTGCCATCGTCCGCCTGCCGCAGGCCGAGGGACTTGCCGCTATCGCGCGGGTCCTGCCGGCGGTGCAGGCGCTCGTCATCGACGCGGCGGCGCGACGTGTGCCCGACATGGGCGTGCCGCAGCGCTCCTCGAAAGTAACGGACGGCGAAGGATGACCGCGCCCATCCTCGTCCTCGGCAATGTGAATGTCGACCTCGTCCTCGGCCCGGTCGATGGCTGGCCGGCCATCGGTACCGAGATCGAGGTCGAGCGCGCCGAAATGCGCGCCGGCGGTTCTGCCGGCAATACCGCTCTGGCGCTCTCGGGCCTCGACGAGCCGCACCTGCTCGTCGCCTCTACCGGCGACGACCCGAACGGCATCTGGCTGCGTGGCGAGTTCGACGCGCGCTTCAGCGACTGGATCGTCGATCCCGGCATGACGACGACGACGGTCGGCATCGTCCATACCGGCGGCGATCGAGCCTTCTTCACGACGCCCGGCCATCTGCAGCGGGCGGCACCCGAACCTCTGCTTGAGCGGATCGACCGTGCCCCGCGCGAGGGTGCCGTTGCCATCCTCTCCGGCAACCTGCTGATGCCGCGCATCCGCAATGCGACGAGCCGTATCCTTGCTGAACTGCGGGCGCGCGGATGGCAGACTGCGATTGATCCCGGCTGGCCGCCGCAGGGCTGGACCGAAAAATTCCGGCAGACATTCGTCGAATGGCTCGGCCTTGCCGACCACATCCTGCTCAACGAGGAGGAGGTTTCAGGCTTCGGCGGCGCCGACGCCATACTCGGCCTGCTGCCATCCGCCTCAACTCTGGTGGTCAAGCGCGGGCCGGAAGGCGCGGTCGCGTGGCGCAATGGCGAAGAAATCAGGGTTGCCGCTCCGAAGGTCGAGGTAATCGACACCGTCGGCGCCGGCGACACTTTCAATGCCGCCTATCTCGCCCGGCATGTGGCCGGCGCTTCGCTGGAAGAAGCCTTGCGCCACGGCGTCGAGGTGGCATCCTTCGCCGTGTCCACCTTCCCGCGCAGCTACGGTCCGGCTCAGAAGTAGCCGGCGATCTGCTCGAACAGGAAGCGGGCCGAGACCAGCAACAGGAAGCAGCCGAAGGCAACCTCCAGCTTCCGCTTCGGCAGCGCGTGCGCAATCTTCACGCCGATCGGCGCGGTCATGACGCTGGTCGGCGTGATCAGCAGCACGCCCACCAGCGACACGAAGCCGAGCGCGAACGGCGGCTGGATCATCGCGACGTTCGGAAACTCGGCCGCACGCGGCCATCCGGCCAGAATGTAGCCCAGTGCGCCCGGAATCGAGATCAGCACGCCGAGGCCGGAAGAGGTCGACACCGCCTGGTGGATCGGCCGGCCATAGAAGGTCATGAACAGGCTCGAAAGCTGCCCGCCGCCGATGCCCATCAGCGACGAAAGCACGCCGATCAGCACACCGTAGAGGCGCATCACCAGCTTGCCGGGCATGGTGTCGGAGATCTTCCAACTGTCCTTGCCGAACTGGAGCCTGAGCGCCGAGACACCGGCAACGACGATAAACACCGCCTTGAAGAGGTCCGCCGGCGCGTAGCGGGCAATCACGCCGCCCGCGACAACGCCCAGCACCACCGGCACCGCCCAGACGCGGATGATCGACAGGTCCACCGTGCCGCGCTTGTGGTGCGCCGTGAACGAGCGGATCGAGGTGGGGATGATGATCGCAAGCGAGCTGCCGACCGCGAGCGGCATGCGGATTTCGTCCGGGACCTCGAGCACGCGGAAAAGCTCGTAGAGCACCGGCACGATCACTGCGCCACCGCCCACGCCGAAGACGCCGGCGAGAATGCCGGTCACCGCGCCTGCCGCCAGCAGGCCCACGATGATGACGATGATCTCGGTCAGGTTCACGTCCAACATGCTGGCTCGCTCGTCCCTACTCGCAAAGAAATGGCGCCGAACGGCGCTTCTGCGACCGCACTAGCACGGGCAGCGGTTGCCGCAAATGGCAGCGACGCGATAGGCCGAACCGGAACCGGCGGATTTTCGAGCTAAGGATCAGCGGCGCTTAGCGCGCACGCGCGCCTGCTGCAGGCGCCGGCAGTGCAGACATTCGAGCGTCGCAAGGCCCAAGGCGAGGCCAAGATTGTAGGCAACCAGCCACGATGCGGCCTGGAACAGCGCGTCAGCCACGGAGGAAGAGGAGATAATCGCGAAAGCAATGACTGCAAGACCGGCGACGAACCAGACGGCGACCGGCCAGCGCATCGCCAGCACCATGCCGATCATGCCCGTCGCCAGAGCTGCCATCATCTGCACCGTCTCCTGCTCGTCCCCACGAGCCTAGGTATGAGCACCTTAATGCAGCGTTAGAGACTTCGTTCGAACCTGCCGCATCCCCGGCTTATGCACGGGAACCCGTTTCCGCGCACTGGAGACACTGGAAGCTACAGTATTGCTGGACGCTTGTCTCCTGCCTCCTCAAGTAACAGCTCCGCCATGCCCAATCCGCTTCAATAATACTTGCTTTCATTCTAATTTTCTAAACAATTACTCCTATGGGGGATAGGGGAGCCTGGGCGATGGGAACCAGTTTCGGCAGTACCTGGACGCCTTATGTGGTTGGCGAAGCGGCACCGCCGTTTCCCGCGCACAGTCGGCAGCCAGCTAGAGAGACCGATCTTCGCCACCTCGTTGAACTGCTGCGACGGCACGCGCGGCTGCTCATCCTGACGACCGCCTTCTGCATCGCAGCCGCCGCCGTCATCGTCCTCCTGCTGCCGCCGATCTACACGTCCACCACGCTCGTCCTGTTCGATCCGAGCCGGAAGAACCTTCTCGACACGGCCGGCCCGGCTAGTAGTGGCTCGGCGGACAGCGCCCGCATCGACAGCGAGGTCGAGATCATCCGCTCCGACGAGATTCTTCTTGCCGTTAGCGCCGGGGAAAACCTCTCCACCGATCCGGAATACGGCGCTGCTCCTTCGCTCTCCGACACAATCAGCCGCATCCTGCCCCTGCCCTTCCTGCAGCCACCGAGCGCAGAAGAAGCAGGGATGAAGGCGCTGGAGCGGCTGCGGAAAAACATCTCCGTACAGCGGCGCGGCTCCACCCATGTCATCGCCATCAGTGCGCGCTCGAGCGATCCGGCGCGGGCGGCGGAACTCGCCAACGTTGTGGCCGAAACCTACATCGCCCGCCAGCTTGAGCGGAAGGTGGAAGCAACCCTCGCCGGCCGCGACAAGATCGAAAGCCAGCTCACGGACGCGCGCGCGGCGGTCGTGGCCGCCGAGACGGCCTTCCGCAACTACCTCGTCGATAACATAGACGAGGTCATCACCGCGACGGGCAACAGCGACGTCGAGCAATTGCACGCCGAGCTCGACACGCTGCTCGGCCAGTCGAATACGACTCGTCTGCGCATGGACCGGCTGCAGGCCCAGCTTGCCCGCTCCGACTGGACGGGCCTTGCCCGGACGCTGCAGGCGCCCGAGGCGATGGAACTCGAAAAGCAGCGGATCGAACTGATGCTACGGCTCGGCCGCACCGATCTCGGCATGCCGGCGGATGCGGCGACCCACGAAAGCCTGTCGGCGGTCGAGAGCGCGCTGACGAACGTCGCGCATGAGGAGTTCTCGCGGCTGCGGTCGACGCTCGTGCGCACCAACAGCGTGATTGCCGAGCGCCGGCAGCAGCTCTCGATCAAGGTGCTCGAAGGGCACCTGCCGCCGGAAATCCTCGCACCGTTCTACGGATTGCAGCAGTCGGCGCAGGTGGCCGCTTCGAGCTATGAGGCATTGCTTTCCCGCCTCCGGGCGCTTGAAACCGAGGCGTCGATCCAGATGTCGGACAGCCGCGTCGTCTCGACCGCCTTCCCCGCCGCGCGGCCGGTATTTCCGAACAAGCCGCTGATCCTGTCCCTCGCGGGCATTGGCGGGCTCGGACTTGGCATTGCCCTCGCCTTCCTGTTCGAGAACTATTTTGGCGGCTTCACCAACGCCCGCCAGGTCGAGGCGGTGCTGCGCCGGCGCGTTGCCGCGGTCCTGCCGCCCGCCCTGCGTGGATCCGGCTCCGTCGCTGATGCCGTGGTCGAGGCGCCGCTGTCGACCTATTCGGAAGCGGTGCGGAAGATGCGCGCCATTCTCGATGCGTCGCTGCAACGGGCGCTGTCGCAGGCGGGCGCCGAGCGCGGGCAGGTCATCGTCGTCTCCTCGGCGCTTCCCGGCGAAGGCAAGACGACGCTCGCCCTTTCGCTCGCGCGCACCTACGCGCTCTCCGGCCGCAACGTGCTCATCATCGACTGTGACATGCGCAAGCCGAGCCTCCACCATCATCTGGCCGTGGATGCTTCGACCGGCCTGATCGACATCCTCCTCCGCAGCGCGCCCAATCGCGATCTGTCCGGCATCCTCGTTCGCGACCCGATCTCGCCCGCCGTGTCCATCGTCGGCGCGCGGCGGGCGGACCTGCCGACCGATCAACTTGTCGCGAGCGAAGCCTTCCGCCAGATCATCGCCTCGGCGCGGCGCAACTTCGACTACGTTATCCTCGACACGCCGCCCCTGGAGCCGCTCGTCGATGGCCTTTACCTCTGCCAGCACGCCGACGCGGTCGTCTTCGTCATCCGCTGGGCGCGCACCCCGCAGCAGGTTGTGGCCAGCGCGCTGGAGCGGATCGCGGAACTCGTCCCGCCGGGCGCCGCAACGCTGCTGGCGCTGACGCAAAAAGACGGCACCGCCTCGCCTCCGTCGCGGAAGGCACGCCGTGCCCTCGCGGCGTACGAGGCATGAAAACTACTTGTGCTGCAGGATGTTGATGAGCCGCCCGAACGGATCGCGGACATAGAAGCGCCGCACGCCCCAGGGCTCGTCGGCCGGCCCGCATTCGATCGCGATGCCGGCCCGCGTCACCCGCGTCAGCATCCCGTCAACGTCATCGACCTCGACGGAAAGATCCGGCAACGGCGTTCCGGAGCCGCCCTCGCTCAGGAAGCTGACCTGCGGCCTTGCCTCCACCGCAGGAGCAGCGAAGGTGACGATCCAGCCGTGATCCATGGCGAACTCAAGGCCGAGCACATTGCCATAGAAGGCGCGTGCGGCTGCCGGGTCCGGCGTGGCGATGTTTGCAACAATCCGCTTGACGAGCATCGTCTTCTCCTCACATTGGTCAGGGTCTGCCACGCGGCAAGCGGTCCGGCCGCGTGTCCGCATAGCGACATAAAAGTGACACTGCGGCGCCGCGGTGACAGACTGTTTCCGAATTTGTGCTCTATTGCCCCGGATTTGCCGCATCACGCGTCCATGCGGGCCCGGGTGACATTGTTGGCAAAGGACAGGCACTGATGGTGCCACTCAGGCAACCGAGGAGAAAGAGCAAGGATGATGCGGACGAAAGTTAAGCTGCTTGCGGCAGCGCTTCTTTCTGTCGGTCTTTCCACTGGCATTGCGCAAGCCGCAAGCTGCGGAAATGACGGCAGCGGCTTCAACGCGTGGAAGAAGGACTTCCTGGCACAGGCGCAGGCACGCGGCTTCGGCCAGCGCGCGCTGAACGCGCTCGAAGGCACGAAGTACAACACCGCGACGATCAAGGCCGATCGCGGCCAGAAGAGCTTCAAGCTTTCGCTCAACCAGTTCATGGAAAAGCGCGGTGCCCCGACCATCGTCCGCAAGGGCAAGCAGCTGAAGCAGGCGAACGCGCAGCTCTTCAACCAGATCGAGCGCCAGTATGGCGTGCCGTCGGGCGTGCTGCTGGCGATCTGGGGCATGGAAACCGGCTTCGGCAGCTTCCTCGGCAACCAGAACATCGTCTCCGCCGTTGCCACGCTTGCCTATGACTGCCGCCGCAGCGAATTCTTCACCCGCCAGCTGAACGCCGCCCTCACTCTCGTCGACCGTGGTCACCTGCGCGCCGACGCGATCGGTGCCGCGCATGGCGAAATCGGCCAGACGCAGTTCCTGCCCGAGAACGTCGTCAAGTTCGGCGTCGATGGCGACGGCGACGGCCGCATCGACCTGATCGGCTCGCGCGCCGACGCGCTGGCCTCCACCGCCAACTTCCTGCGCGGCCACGGCTGGCGCCCCGGCGCCGGCTACCAGGAAGGCGAACCCAACTTCGCCGCCATCAAGGGCTGGAACGACGCCGGCGTCTACCAGAAGGCAATCGCCATCATGGCCCGCGACATCGACGGCAAGTAAGCCGCCGGCATCCGGACCAATCCCCGGGGCCCCCAAGGGGCTCCAGCAGACAACGACAAGCCCGGTTGCCAGCGCAACCGGGCTTTTTCGTTTCCTGGATCCTGCGGGGACGAACTTTCAAGGTAGGGAAGCGAGTTCGCGGACCACAGCTCCAGACGCCCCCTCCACCGCCTTCGCATGGTCCCCTCCCCCACACGTGGGGAGGATCCCGGGTCCGTCGCGCCACCTCTGTTCCGCCGCGACAACTTGACCGTTCAGGCATGGATGGCCGGGTCAAGCCCGGCCATGACGAAGGGGGAAGCGGGAGCGACTAGACGTGTGGCGTTGCGCGTCGCGGCCCTTGTCTTGTTGTCGGCAAGGTCGGGCGCGTCACGTCACGGCGTGTTTGCAACGAAATCCGCGATAAAGCGGCTTCGCAGCGTCTGCGTCTCGCCAGGAAAGAACGAGCACAACATCAAAACCTCGTCATGGCCGGGCTTGACCCGGCCATCCATGCCGGAATGCCGACGATGGAACGCAACCCAAAAAATACAGGCGCCGACCGAGGATCCTCCCCCGTTTACGGGGGAGGTGGCGCCGAAGGCGACGGAGGGGGCTCGTGGAGCGCCGCGCATAAAACTTTGAGCGCGATCAGCCCACGACATCCCGGCCTTTCGCCTACGACCTCGCAGCGACGGCGAAGCTCGGTTGCGAAAATAGCGCCTCGTGTCGGGCAGGAACCTCGGCCTGCCCGCCCGCAAAACCGAAGGGCCACCGCATCCGTTAAGATGCGGGGCCCTTTAAAATTCAGCTCATTTCAGCCGGTGTGACAGGAGCGGCGGCGGCCGAAGTGCCGCCGCACCGCCGCCGGAACGGCTTACCCCTTGCGGCGGCGGGCAGCGAGCGTGCGCAGGCGCAGCGCGTTGAGGCGGATGAAGCCCTCTGCGTCCTTCTGGTCATAGGCGCCGCGGTCGTCCTCGAAGGTGACCAGCGCGTCCGAGTACAGCGACTTCGGCGAACGGCGGCCGGTGACGATGACGTTGCCCTTGTAGAGCTTGAGGCGAACCTCGCCCTCGACGTCTTCCTGGCTCTTGTCGATCAGCGCCTGCAGCATCTCGCGCTCCGGCGAGAACCAGAAGCCGTTGTAGATCAGCTCCGCATAGCGCGGCATCAGCTCGTCCTTGAGGTGAGCGGCGCCGCGGTCGAGCGTGATCGACTCGATCGCGCGGTGTGCCTGCAGCAGGATGGTGCCGCCCGGGGTCTCGTAGACGCCGCGCGACTTCATGCCGACGAAGCGGTTCTCGACGAGGTCGAGGCGGCCGATGCCGTTGTCGCGGCCGAGGTCGTTGAGCGCCTTGAACAGGGTCGCCGGCGACATCTCCTGGCCGTTCAGCGCGACCGGGTCACCCTTCTTGAAGGTGATGGTGATTTCCGTCGGCTTGTCGGGCGCGTCCATCGGCGAGATGGTACGCATGTGGACGTATTCCGGCGGCTCCTGCCACGGATCCTCGAGCACCTTGCCCTCGGAGGACGAGTGCAAGAGGTTAGCGTCGACGGAGAACGGCGCCTCGCCCTTCTTGTCCTTGGCAACCGGGATCTGGTGCTGCTCGGCGAAGTTGATCAGGTCGGTGCGCGACTTGAAGGTCCAGTCACGCCACGGTGCAATCACCTTGATGTCCGGGGTCAGCGAGTAGGCAGACAGCTCGAAGCGGACCTGGTCGTTGCCCTTGCCGGTCGCGCCGTGGGCGATGGCGTCGGCGCCGGTCTCCTCGGCGATCTCGACGAGGCGCTTGGAGATCAGCGGGCGCGCGATCGAAGTGCCGAGCAGGTAGAGGCCCTCATACTGCGCGTTGGCGCGGAACATCGGGAACACGAAGTTCGAGATGAACTCCTCGCGTACGTCCTCGATGTAGATTTCCTTGATGCCGAGCATCTCGGCCTTCTTGCGCGCCGGCTCCAGCTCTTCGCCCTGGCCGAGGTCAGCGGTGAAGGTCACGACCTCCGCACCAACTTCGGTCTGCAGCCACTTCAGGATGATCGAGGTGTCGAGGCCGCCGGAATAGGCCAGCACCACCTTCTTGACGTCTTTCCACTTGGACATGTCGCACCCGGTTCGTTCGCGGGACGATCATCCCGCCTGTAGGTTCGCGGCACTTTTAGCAGGAATGCGCTTTCGGGCAAGGCGACATCATAACAACGTGAGGTCCTGCGATCTTGTTGCCTTACTTGCCGGCGATAAAGTCGCGCTAACTGATTCCCTGCTGACGGAGACTTCCTTGCCGGTTCTGACCACCGACGGGCCGCGACGGCTCATTGTCCTCGCGATGCTGGCGTGCTCGATGCTCCCGACGGCCGCCGCCGCGAAGGGACCCGAGCGTTGGGTCGCCGAAAGGGATTCGCGCCGCGCCTCGCTGCCGGTCGGCAACCACCCGGCAATCGAGAGCGGCGAGCTTTCCTGCGAGGAATTCGAGTGGACGCTGACGCTCCAGCTTCGCGAGGCCGCGCTTCCCGGCGAGGGGAAGGCGGAGCTGCGCGTCGACGGCAATGCCCATCCGGTGAAAGCCGACATAAAGGACACGGCGGTCACGCTCGCCATCACCCGCGACCTGCTCGAACCGCTGATGGCCGGACAGCGTCTCGAGATCGACTTCTCCGGGCTGCTCGAGGACACGCTGGGCGATATCACGGTACCGCTGCGCGGCTCGCGTCAGGCGGTCCGCGCCGTCGAGGCCGCGTGCGCAAAGCGCGACATGTCAGCCTATGAGGAAGTGAAGTTCTCCGCCGACCGGAAAAGCGTCGAGCTGGTGCAGGAGCTGCGCGCGAAGGACATTCACGACTTCACCTACGCGACCACAGCGAAACCGAAGATCGAGGCGGCGAGCATCAGTCTCGGCGAACAGCGGCGGCTCGTCTTCACGCGGCTTTGCGGCTCGTGGTGGTATTACGGCTCCTCAGGCTGCAACATCACCGCTTTCGCGGAATTCCCGGCGGAGCAGAAGGAAGAGACCAGCCAGGAACAGCCACAGAGCAGCTGGCGCGAGGTCTATGACAGCGAAAACGCGCAGGTTTTCCTCGACCGCAACGCCGAAACCGAAGGCTGGCCGGACATCGTCTCGCTGCCGACGCGGGTCGATGACGAGCCGAAGGTCTGGCGATGGGAGAGCGGCCGCTATGCCTTCCAGCGCATCTTTGGTGCGAAGGAAGAGCCGGAAGCGGTAGAAGAGAAGACGCCGCAAACGGCAGAGCCGGCAGAGGAAGCGCCTGTTGCCGACACGCCGGTTGGGGAAGAGGCTGCCGGGACCGAAGCGCAAAAGACACCTGACGCGGAAGCGGTCGGTGCTCAGCCTGTAAACCCGACCTCTGATGCCGATCCTGCGCCGGCCTACGAGGCCGAGGAGAAGCCTGCCGACCCCAGCCCGTCGGAGGCCGCTACCTCCACGACCGAGGCCCCAGCGCAACCAGAACCTGCAGAGCAGTCAAAACCCACGGGTGACGAAAAACCGGCACCCGACGCTGCCGAATCCGAAGCGGCTGCTCCCCCTTCCGAGACTGCGGCAGGAAAGCCGTCCGATTCGTCAGGAACAGCGAAGAATTGATGGTGCGGAGCCGTCGCATGGCATCGGCAATTGCGATATAGCTCTCCCATCTTCGTGGACCTGCCATCATGAGCTTCTCGAACTTCGTTCCCGAATTTTCCGTTCTTGCGCCCTTTGCCGTGGCGGTGCTGATCATCACGCTCACGCCGGGCCCGGACATGACCCTGTTCGTCGGCCGCGCGCTGTCGCAGGGCCGCGCTGCGGGCCTTGCCTGCATGGCGGGCGCCATGACCGGCATCGTCATTCACACGACGCTCGTCGCACTTGGCCTTTCGGCGCTGATCGTCGCATCGCCCGAGGCATTCCTCGGCCTCAAGATTTTCGGCGCCGGCTACCTCGTCTGGCTCGCCTTCCAGGCGGTGCGCAGCGGCTCGGCCTTCTCGCCGCAGGCGCAGGAGGATGCGCCGCAGCGCTCGATCTTCCGCAACTGGGCGACCGGGCTCGTCATCAACCTGATGAACCCGAAAATCCTGCTGTTCTTCATGACCTTCCTGCCGCAGTTCGTCTCGGCAAGCGATCCGCATGCGCCGAAGAAGCTGTTCTTCCTCGGCATCATGTTCATCGTCCTCGCGCTGCCGCTGACGGTGCCGATGGTGCTGGCAGCCGACGGCTTCTCGCGGATGCTGCGGCGCTCCCCGCGCGTCATGCGCGCGATCGACTATCTGTTCGCAGGGGTCTTTTCGGCGTTCGCGATCAAGATCCTGACCGCGCAGGCGAATTAAACATCTCGCCTTATGCCTGACGAGGAACCGGCCACCAGCCAGTAGCAGAGACCGCCGGCGATGCCGGCGGCGCAGGCGCCGATGGCAAGCATCGGCTGCGACAGCCCCTCATCGGTCCACAGCGTCAGGCCGCGAATGTAGACGGCGGCAACGCCCACCACTCCTCCCGCGATCGCAAAGAACAGCCAGTCGCGGCGCGCCGCGACTTCGGCGATTGCAATGGCGATCATGGCGGGGAAGAAGGCAAAGTAGCTGACGAACAGCGCGACGATCGGAACCGAGACGAAGAAGCCGCCGGAGATGAAGGCGAACTCCTCGCTGGTCAGCTCGAACAAGCCGACCAGCAGCAGGTGGATGAACGCGCTCGCGCCGAGCGCGGCGCAAGCGTAGCCGATCAGGATCAGGAAGAAGCGCAGGAAATAGGCGAAGAAGCCGCTCAATCTTCGCCGTGGCCTGCGATCATCATGGCTTCGAGCGCCAGGCGCTCGGTCTTGCGCATGCGCTCCGATTCCGACTTGAGCTGGCCGCAGGCGGCGAGAATGTCGCGGCCGCGCGGCGTGCGGATCGGCGATGCGTAGCCCGCCTGGTTCACATAGTCGGCGAAGCGTTCGATCGTCTCCCAGTCCGAGCACTGGTAGTTGGTGCCCGGCCACGGGTTGAACGGGATCAGGTTGATCTTCGCCGGAATGCCCTTGAGCAGGCGCACCAGCTCCTTGGCGTCGTCGAGCGAATCGTTGACGTCCTTCAGCATCACGTACTCGAAGGTGATGCGGCGCGCGTTGGAAAGGCCCGGATAGTTCCGGCAAGCTTCCATCAGCTCCTTGAGCGGGTACTTCTTGTTGATCGGCACCAGCATGTCGCGCAGGTCGTCGCGCACGGCGTGCAGCGAGATGGCGAGCATGACGCCGATCTCCTCGCCGGTGCGCTGGATGCCCGGCACGACGCCCGAGGTCGACAGCGTGATGCGGCGCTTGGAGAGCGACAGCCCGTCGCCATCGGAGGCGATCAGCAGCGCCTTCTTGACCGCGTCGAAATTGTAGAGCGGCTCGCCCATGCCCATCATGACGATGTTGGTGACCTTGCGGCCTTCGGCCGGCACGATCGCGCCATCAGGCGTGCCGCGCTCGGGGAAGTCACCGAGCCGGTCGCGCGCCGTCATCAGCTGAGCGAGGATTTCCTCGGTGGTCAGGTTGCGCACCAGCTTCTGCGTGCCGGTGTGGCAGAACGAGCAGGTGAGCGTGCAGCCGACCTGGCTCGAGATGCAGAGCGTGCCGCGCCCTTCTTCAGGAATATAGACGGTCTCGATCTCGACCGGCCGCCCTGCCCCGCGCGGCGGGAAGCGAAACAGCCACTTGCGCGTGCCGTCGGTCGAGATCTGTTCCTCGACGATTTCGGGTCGCGCGATCGTGAAGTGGCGGTCGAGCTCGGCGCGCAGATCCTTGGAGATGTTGAACATCTCCGAGAAATCGGAAACGCCGCGCACATAGAGCCAGTGCCAGAGCTGCTGGACGCGCATCTTGCGCTGGCGCTCGGGCACGCCGATTTCGCCGAGCGCGTCGGCCATCTCCTCGCGGGTCAGGCCGATCAGCGAGGGTTTTTCAGCCGCACGGGCAGCGTTAGCAGCCAGGATTGCGCGCGTCTGAGGCGAGGTGAGATCAAACGATAGGGTCATGGGCCGGAGATATAGGAGCGGCCTCGGCCGCGTGCCAGTTTTGCCTGCACATAACAGATCGGGGCCGCTTCGTCACGGCCCCGAATGAGATCACCTTGTCGCGGAACTCTTAGCTGCAGGTCTGGATCGACGACAGCGCTGCCGAGATGCCCTTCAGGGAGAAGGTGTAGCTGGTCGCGTTGCCACGGCGCGAGGTTGCCTGGACCTTCATGTCGGCCCCGGCGCGCATCGCTGCGATCAGGGCCGGCTCTTCAGCCGCGTTCTCCATCCAGGCTGAACGGCCGCGGGTGAACATGGTGAAGCTCTTGTCGCCGACCGAGACGCGGACCTTCGAATTCTCCTGGAAATCGTAGGACGCGATGAACTGCGGCTCGTAGGAGACGTTCTGGCCCGGCTTCTGGCTCACGAAGAAGAAGATGTCGCCATGGTCCAGGGTGGTGGGCTGCTTGTCCGTCGGAACGGTGAGAACATAGCAAACCTTGCCGCTATTGGCCTGGTAGGAGTACGTGCCCCAGGCGTTGTGCTGGCCAATTTTCGTGGCCCCAGCCTGCGCAAAAGCCGGCGCAGCAAAGGCAAGCGCCGCAAGGCAGGAAATCGTCAAAATGGTTCCGCGCATCGTCGTACCGTTATCCTTGTGCGTGGTCGCGTAGGGTCCATCGAACTGGTCCGATCAGGCCCAATACGTATCAATTCTAAATTAATGAGGGTTACTAAAGGATGAACCGCGCTACGGCGAACCCCGCAATTGCAACCCCCTGCCGCTGTGCAGGCTGTTTCCAGACGGCACAACGGCAAGCCACATCCCAACGCTTGGTGTTGAAATGGGCAAAAGCGGCGAGAGTTTGACTTAAAGGCGAACCAGCGGGCGCCGTCCAGCGGCATCTACCCCTTTTCGAGCGCCTCGCGGGCAAGTTCCAGGTGCTCGGGGCGGATATGGCCGCGGATCGCGGTCATCGCGGCGGTCAGTACAGCAAGGTCATCGGTAAAGCCGAAGGCGAAGATGAAATCGGGAATCATGTCCGCCGGCATGACGAAATAGGCGAGCGCCGCCAGCAGCGTGCCGCGCACGCGCAACGGCGTGCGCTTGTCCATCGCCGCATAGTAGCCGGCAACAACCTCTTCCATGAACGGGATGTGCTTTGCCGCGCGCCTGACCGTCTGCCAGAATTTCGCGCGCACCTTCTCTTCGCGCTTCGCGTCTTCCTTGTCGCTGACGGGTGCGAGGATTTCGGCAATATCGGCGTCGTTCATCGCGGCTTTCTCCATGCCCTGAAAGATGGGCAGAGCCAGCGCGATTGCAAGATTTGCCGCGCCAGGCGTTCCTCCGGAGCCGAAGCCCCAAAAACTTACGCAGCGTAAGTTTTACCGTTTTCTAATATTGCAATTCAACAGTACCCGTGCGGAGGGTACTTCTATGGACGTGACAAACGAATGGTATTGGGAAGGTAATATCGTAGATGCCGTAATCGATTATCTTGTCGAAGGTGGGTGGACCATTGTCAGCATGGCCGACACCTACGCCAAGGAGCATGGCGAGGACATCCGGGCTCTTAAGGACGGACGCGCTCTCATCGTCGAAGCCAAGGGCTATCCGTCGAGGCTGTATCGCGACCCGCGCCGGGTCAGGGAAAAGAAGCGAACCAATCCGAGCACGCAGGCGCCGAAGTGGTATTCGCATGCCATCATCACCGCGATGCGCCTGAAACACCGCAACGCCGCAGCGACCGTCGCAGTCGCCCTGCCCGACATCCCGCGCTACCGCAAGCTTCACGAGGAAACCGCGGAGTCGCTGTCGAAGCTGGACGTGACGATGCTGTTCGTCGGCGAGGAAGGCGATGTCGAGCGGGTCGGCCCGCTCTAGCGGCGCTTAGTTCTGTGCAAGTTGCTGCATCTGCTGCCGGGATCGTCTCCGCCGCCGGGAGAGCGGAGACGTTCAGGCATGGATGGCCGGGTCAAGCCCGGCCATGACGAAGTGGTGATGTGGTCGGGAACAATGAGCGCCCGCGCGACGACAACGCACGCGTCGGGAAGGAGGTCTGGCACCTTGCTGGACGGTTCTGAGTTCACGAACACGCTCAAGCTTCGGGCTAGACCCGGCCATGGAGGGGAGGAAACAGCGCGGGAAGGCCGCCTTGCACCTTGCTGGACCGTTCTGAGTTCACGAATTCGTTCAAGCTTCGTCATGGCCGGGCTTGACCCGGCCATCCATGCGGAACGACGACGCGCGCCACCAGCGGGGAAGAAGAAGCACCAGGGCGTACTCTGGGCCCCTGCTGCCTAACCCGCCAGAAGCTCAGTTCCCCGCGAACCGGTCCATCTTCTTCGCCAGCTCGAAATCCAGCGCGGTGAGGCCGTCGGCAGAGTGGGTCGTCAGGCGCACGTCAACCTTGTTGTAGACGTTCGACCATTCCGGGTGATGGTCGAGCTTTTCCGCCGCAAGCGCTGCCCGCGTCATGAAGCCAAACGCCTCGCTGAAGTTCTTGAATTTGAACCCCTTGCGGATCGCGGCACCGCCCTCTTCCAGCACCCAGCCGTTCAAAGACGACAGGGCTTCGTCAATCGCGGCGCTGTCCAGGCGGTCGCGGCTCACAGGTACCTCCTGTTCGCCTCGTAAAAAGGAGTGTCGGCCTCCCGCGCCCCGCCGGCATCGAGCAGCGGCCAGGCTTCCTCGACGATATACGGGCCGCCGCCGACCGAATCGCGCGACGACATCAGCACGAAGCGGCCGACCTTGTAGGGCAGCGCCGCGAAGTTGCCGCGCGAGGAAAGGTAGCGGGCAAGGTCTACCGGCGAGGTGTTGCGCAGCCGTGCCAGCGTCACATGCGGCACGAACTTTCGCGGGTCCGCCGGCAGGCCCAGGCGCTGGCAGATGCGCTCGATTTCCGCCTGCAGCGCCAAAAGCTCGGGCGACGGCACCACCGCGGCATAGACCGAATGCGGCTTCTTCGACCCGAACGCCCCCACGCCCGACAGCGTCAGGTTGAAGGACGGGCGCCGGACCCGGTCGAGCGCGTTGGCAACCTCGTCGGCAACGTGGCCTTCGACGTCGCCGATGAAGCGCAGGGTGATGTGGTAGTTTTCGGTGTCGATCCAGCGCGCGCCGGGAAGTCCACCACGCAGCAGCGACAGGGAGAGAGAAGCGTCGCGCGGTATCTCGAGGGCGGTGAATAGTCTAGGCATTGCTACCTCCTCGATTCGACTGATACCAGCGAAACACCTATGACAAGGCGGTTCAAGCCTGATTGTTCCCCCAAGCTACGTTCCGCACCGGAAACTCAGTCGGGCGTGCGCGCGGTCAGCACCTTCTCGATGACCGGCAGAAAGCCCTCGACCATGCGGTCGACGCCCTGCGGGTTCGGGTGCATGCCGTCTTCGAGCAGCAGGCTTTTTTCAGCCGCGACGCCATCCAGGAAGAACGGGTAGAACGGCAGCTCGTATTTTTCCGCGAGCTCAGGATAGATGCGGTTGAAGCGGTCGCCATAGTCGGCGCCGAGGTTCGGCGCGGCCATCATGCCGGCTAGGATCACGGGAATGCCCCGCTCCTTCAGCCGCTCGATCATGGCGGTAAGGTTCTTTTCGGTAAGCTCCGGCGCGATGCCGCGCAGCATGTCGTTGGCGCCGAGCTCGAGGATGACGAGGTCGGTGTCGTCCGGCACCGACCAGTCGAGCCGGGAAAGGCCGGCGCTCGTCGTGTCCCCCGAAACGCCCGCATTCGCGACGGTGACGTCATGCCCGCGCGCCTTTAGCGCCGCCTCCAGCTTCTCCGGAAACGACTGCCCGGCGTCGAGCTGGTAGCCCGCCATCAGGCTGTCGCCGAAGCCGACGATCCGGTACGGTTCTGCCGCTGCGGCAATTACGCCCAACAGAAGAGTGAAGACCGCAGCCGGCAAAAGCCGGTAAAACCGTTTGAAAGCCATCCGCTCCAACCCATATCTGATCGACGCCCGCAGCTCATATAGGATCATCGCCTCGTGAAAGAAGCCGCCATCCGCCTGAAGGACGTATCGCTCACATTGGGCGAAGGTGCCTCTTCTGTCCACGTCCTCAAGGGCGTCAGCCTGGAGGTGGCGAGCGGCGAAGCAACCGGCATCGTCGGGCCGTCCGGCTCCGGCAAGTCGACGCTGCTGATGGTGATTGCGGGGCTGGAGCGGGTCGATTCCGGCGAGGTCTGGATCGCGGGCCAGCGCCTCGACGACCGCAGCGAGGACGAGATCGCCGCCTTTCGCGGCCGCAATGTCGGCATCGTCTTCCAGTCGTTTCACCTGATCCCGAACATGACGGCGCTCGAAAACGTCGCCGTGCCGCTGGAGCTTGCCGGCCATCCCGACCCGTTCGGTGTCGCGGCGCGCGAGCTTGCGGCCGTCGGCCTTGCCGAGCGCACCACGCATTATCCGGGCGAGCTTTCCGGCGGCGAACAGCAGCGCGTGGCGATTGCCCGCGCCCTGGCGCCGGAACCCAAGCTGCTGATCGCCGACGAGCCCACCGGCAATCTCGACCAGGCGACCGGCCGGCAAATCGCCGACCTTTTGTTTCACAAGGCATCCGAGCGCGGCATGACACTCGTGCTTGTCACGCATGACCCGTCGCTTGCCGCGCGCTGCACACGCCAGATCGCGATGCGCTCGGGCCGCATCGAGACCACTCCGGAACTCGCCGCGGTGCCTGCATGACGGCGCAGGCAATGTCACCGCTGCATGCGCTCCGGCTCGCCGTCCGATTTTCGCTGCGTGAGATGCGCGGCGGCCTCTCCGGCTTCCTCATCTTCATCACCTGCATTGCGCTTGGCGTTGCCGCCATCGGCGGCGTCAACTCAGTCGCGCGCGCGATCACGCAAGGGGTTGCGAGCCAAGGCCAGACGTTGCTGGGCGGCGACCTGCGCTTCCAGCTGATCCACCGCGAGGCGGACGAGCGCGAACACGCCTTCTTCGACGGCCTCGGCACCACCTCGCACAGCGCCAACATGCGCTCGATGGCGCGTCTTCCCGATGGCTCCGACCAGACGCTGGTCGAGGTGAAGGCCGTCGACGAGATCTACCCGCTCTATGGCGAGCTGGTCACGGAACCGGCCCTATCCCGCGAGGAACTGTTCGGCGAACGCGGCGGCGTTCAGGGCGCGGCGGCAGCGGAAATCTTCTTCGAGCGGCTCGGCGTTGAGGTCGGCGACCGCATCAGCCTCGGCACGGCCGAATTTGAACTCCGCGCCGTCATCGCCAGCGAGCCCGACGCGGTGTCGGAAGGCTTTGGCCTTGCGCCGCGCCTGCTCGTCTCGCTCGACGGCCTGCGCGCCTCGGGCCTCATCCAGCCCGGCAGCCTCATCGAACACGCCTACAAGATCAGGCTGCCCGCCGGCACCACGGATGCCGCCATCGAACAGATAAGCGAACAGGCGACCGCCGGCTTCCCCGAAGCCGGCTGGAGCATTCGCAGCCGCACCAATGCCGCCCCCTCGCTCTCGGCCAATGTCGAACGCTTCTCGCAGTTTCTGACGCTGGTGGGCCTCACCGCGCTCGTCGTCGGCGGCGTTGGCGTGGCGAACGCCGTGCGCGCCTATCTCGACGCCAAGCGGCCGGTGATCGCGACCTTCAAGAGCCTCGGCGCATCGGGCCGGTTCGTCTTCACGATCTATCTCGTCCAGATCATGATGATCTCGGCGGTCGGCATCGTCATCGGCGTCGTGCTTGGCGCGCTGATGCCGCCTCTGGCCGCAAGCTTCCTGTCCTCGGTCCTTCCCGTGCCGCAAGCGGGCGGCATTTTCCCGGGCGCGCTGGCGCTCGGCGCCCTGTTCGGCATCCTTGTGACGCTTGGCTTCGCGCTGCTGCCGCTCGGCCGCGCCCGCGACGTGCCGGCCACCGCCCTCTTCCGCGAAATGGGTTTTGACCAGCGCGGCATGCCGCGCCTGGTCTATGTCCTGACGGCGCTCGCCATCGCCGTGCTGATGGCCGCGATTGCCATCTGGACCGCGAGCGACCGGCGCATCGCCGTCATCTTCATCGGCGCTGCGATCTTCGCGTTCCTCGTGCTTCGTCTCGTCAGCGTCGGCATCCAGTGGCTGGCGCGTAGGAGCCCCCGGGTGCGCTCGGTCGCGCTCCGGCTTGCCATCGGCAACATCCACCGTCCCGGCGCGCTCACACCTTCCGTCGTGCTGTCGCTCGGCCTTGGCCTGACGCTGCTCGTTACGCTTGCCCTCATCGACGGCAATCTGCGCCGCCAGATCGCCGGCAACCTGCCGGCCCAGGCGCCGAACTTCTTCTTCGTCGACATCCAGAGCGCCGACGCCGACGGCTTTGCCGAACTGCTGGCGCGCGAGGCGCCCGAGGGAAAGCTGATCCGCGTGCCGATGCTGCGCGGCCGCGTCATGGCGCTCAACGGTGTCGACGTGCGCGACATCGACGTGCCGCCGGAAGGCCGCTGGGTGCTTCGCGGCGACCGCGGCATCACCTACGCCCGCAACGTCCCCGAAAACTCGACCCTGAGCGAAGGCGAGTGGTGGCCGCAGGACTATGAGGGCGAGCCGCTGGTGTCGTTCGCCGCACGCGAAGGCCGCGAGCTCGGCCTGAAACTCGGCGACACGGTCACCGTCAACGTCCTTGGCCGCAACATCACCGCGCGCATCGCCAACTTCCGCGAGGTGCAGTGGGAATCGCTCGCCATCAACTTCGTGATGGTGTTCTCGCCCAACACCTTCGCCGGCGCGCCACACTCCTGGCTTGCAACTCTGTCGGACCCGAAGGCCGCCCCGGAGGACGAAGCACGCATCCTCAACACGGTCACCCGCACCTTTCCGGGCGTTACCAGCGTGCGCGTGAAGGATGCTCTCGAGATCGTGAACGACATCGTCGCGCAGTTGGCGGTCGCAATCCGCGCCTCGGCGGCGGTCGCGCTGATCGCTTCGGTGTTGGTCCTTTCAGGTGCGCTTGCCGCCGGAAACCGCGCTCGTGTGCACGACGCGGTGGTGCTGAAGACGCTCGGGGCGACTCGCCGCACGCTGATCCAGGCATTTTCGCTCGAATATTCGATCATCGGCCTGGCTACAGCGCTGTTCGCCCTGTTCGCGGGCGGGGTCGCAGCGTGGTTCGTTGTCGCACGAATCATGCGGCTGCCATCGGTGTTCCTGCCGGAAGTGGCGCTTTCGACCGTGGTGATTGCCCTCGTTCTCACCGTCGGATTCGGCCTGATTGGCACCTGGCGGGTGCTCGGACACAAGGCTGCACCGGTCCTTCGCAACCTTTAGACGCGGCAAATAGCTCCTTAAGTCTATGCTCACGCTGGATTTCAGGCTGATAAAGGTCTTGTTCTGAACACGAAGAATCCTCATATTCCGCTTAGGCATGCTGGAGTTCCGCCAGCGGCGCCTGGGCGGTTGCCCGACACCCGACGGAACGCAAGCAAGGAAAGAGGATTCCATGGCTGAATATCGCAACTACCAGGCTCGCGTCGCGACAGCCGGTGCGCGCGCCGATGCCAGTATCGACGAGGGCCTGCGCGCCTACATGATCAGGGTCTACAACCTGATGGCGCTGGGCCTTGCGATTACCGGCATTGCGGCACTTGGCACGGTGATGCTTGCCACCACCAATGACCCGTCCGCTGCCGTGGCTCAGCTCGGCAACGGCAAGATGCTGACCTCGCTCGGCGCCGCACTCTATGGCTCGCCGCTGCGTTGGGTCGTGATGCTCGCTCCGCTGGCGATGGTGTTCTTCCTGTCGTTCCGCGTCGAGAAGATGAGCCTTTCGGCTGCACAGACCACCTTCTGGGCCTTCGCTGCCCTGATGGGCGTGTCGCTGTCGTCGGTCTTCCTGGTCTACACCAGCGCCTCGATCGTCCAGACGTTCTTCATCACCGCCACCGCCTTCCTGGCGCTGTCGCTCTTCGGCTACACGACCAAGCGCGACCTGACGGGCATGGATTCGTTCCTGATCATGGGCGTCTGGGGCCTGATCATCGCATCGCTGGTCAACATCTTCCTGGCATCGTCCGCGCTGCAGTTCGCCATCTCGGCGATCGGCGTGCTGGTGTTCGCTGGCCTGACCGCCTACGACACCCAGAAGATCAAGGAAATGTACTACGTCGGTGACGGCGCGCTGGTTGCCGGCCGCAAGGCCATCATGGGCGCGCTGCAGCTCTACCTCGACTTCATCAACATGTTCATGTTCCTGCTGCAGTTCCTGGGCAACCGCGAATAACAGCCGGACCTGACAGTCGATCGGAAAGCCCCTGCGGACCTCCGCAGGGGCTTTTCTTTTGCCGAGCGGTGCGCTCGCGCTTGAAACCGGCTGGAATTGCGGTATTCACGCCAGGCCGAAAAGATTTGAGGCTGGTGTGGTCATTCCAGCCCCCGCGTCTGCGGGATGCAGTCACTTCGAAGAGTGAACCCACGGCACCAACCTGAGTAACCACTTGGGACGGTGCTGTGATCGTAGCCGGGTCATCCGGCCAGCGCCGTCCCTTCGGAGAGAACTGAAATGGACGTCAAAACCCAGATTGTTACCCAGATCGTCATGACCTGCCTCATGGCCTTCTCGATGTCAGGCATCATGGCCGCCATCGCCCTTGGCCTCGACAAGCTCACCGTGTCGATGTGGATGTCGCAGTTCATCATCGCCTGGCCGATCGCCTTCGTCGCCACGTCGATCCTGTGGCCGGTGGCTTCACGGATCAGCAAGCTGATCCTCGGCCAGCGCTAACAAAAAGGGCGGCTCGACGGCCGCCCTTGTCGCATCTGCCTGAAGCTGACGATCAGCCTTCCAGAATTTCCTTCGACGCCACCGTCGAATCCGGATTGAGCTTGTAGATGATCGGCACGCCGGTGTTCAGCTCGACCTTGATCACGTCCTCGCCCGACAGGCCCTCGAGCGCCATGATCAGCGCGCGCAGCGAATTGCCGTGCGCGGCTACCAGCACCGTCTCGCCGCGCAGCACGTGCGGCTGGATGGTGTGCATGTAATACGGCCAGACGCGCGCGCCGGTGTCGCGCAGGCTCTCGCCCCCGGGCGGCGGAACGTCATAGGAGCGGCGCCAGACGTGGACCTGCTCCTCGCCCCACTTGGCGCGGGCATCGTCCTTGTTGAGGCCGGAGAGATCGCCGTAGTCGCGCTCGTTGAGGGCGATGTTGCGGATCGTGGCGAGGTCCGACTGGCCGACGCCGTCGAGGATGTGCTGGCAGGTGACCTGCGCGCGCTGCAGCTCGGAGGTGAAGGCAATGTCGAACTTCATGTTCTTCGCCGAGAGCAGCTGGCCGGCCTTCTTCGCCTCGGCATGACCCTGCTCGGTCAGCGCCGGATCGCGCCAGCCGGTGAACAGGTTCTTCAGGTTCCACTCGCTCTGGCCATGACGGACAAGCACCAGCGTTCCGGACATTCAATTCTCCCTGTCGTTCGAATTCGGATGAAAATGGATCAGAGCCCCAGGACGTCGCGCATGGTGTAGAGGCCCGGCTTGCGGCCGTTGGCCCACAGCGCAGCCTTCACGGCGCCGCGTGCGAACAGTGCCCGGTCCTCGGCGTGATGCGAAAGAACGATGCGCTCGCCGGCCCCGGCAAGGATCACCGAGTGGTCGCCGACCACCGAGCCGCCGCGCAGCGTCGCAAAGCCGATCGAGCCTTCCGGGCGCGGGCCGGTGTGGCCGTCGCGAACGCGCACGCTCTCTTCGGCAAGGTTGATCTGGCGTCCGCGCGCGGCCGCCTCGCCGAGCAGCAGCGCCGTGCCCGACGGCGCATCGACCTTGTGACGGTGGTGCATTTCCAGAACCTCGATGTCGAAGTCGCTTGCCGAAAGCGCCTTCGCCGCCTGCTCGACGAGCACGGCGAGAAGGTTCACGCCAAGGCTCATGTTGCCCGACTTGACGATGGTTGCGTGGCGCGCGGCTGCCTGGATCCTGGCGTCATCCGCCTCTGTGCAGCCGGTGGTGCCGATGATGTGGGCGATGCGTGCCTGCGCGGCATAGCCGGCAAACTCGACGGTCGCGGCCGGCGCGGTGAAGTCCAGCACGCCGTCGGCACGGGCGAAAGCCTTGAGTGGATCGTCGGTGATCGGCACGCCGAGATTGCCGGCGCCAGCCACTTCGCCCGCGTCCTGGCCGAGGAACGGCGATCCGGCGCGCTCGACAGCTGCGACCAGCTTTGCACCTTCAGTCTCGGCAACCGTGCGGATCAGCGTACGACCCATGCGACCGGCTGCGCCGACGACAACAAGACCCATGCTCACGATCAGATACCTTCTTCAACGCCAGCGGCGGCATGTTCGACATGCAGCCGGTGGAACCTTGCATATACGCCGACGGGGCTGTGCAGCAGCTCGGCATGCGTGCCCTGCTCTACCACGCGGCCCTGTTCCATCACCACGATATTGTCCGCCTTCACCACCGTGGACAGCCTGTGGGCGATGACGATGGTGGTGCGGTCCTTCATCACCGTCTCCAGCGCCGCCTGCACCCGCGCTTCCGACTCTGCATCGAGTGCCGAGGTCGCCTCGTCGAGCAGCAGGATGGCGGCGTTGCGCACCATCGCGCGGGCAATCGACAGGCGCTGGCGCTGGCCACCCGAAAGGGTCACGCCATTCTCGCCGACCGGCGTGTCGTAGCCTTGCGGTAGGGTGCGGATGAACTCGTCGGCATAGGCAAGGCGCGCGGCTTCCTCGACCTCGGCGTCGCTCGCATCGGGGCGGCCATAGCGGATGTTGTCGCGGATCGTGCCTTCGAACAGGTACGGGTGCTGCGAGACATAGGCGATGCTCGAGCGCAGCGAGGCGCGCGTCACGCCGGAAATGTCCTGCCCATCGATAAGAATGCGCCCGCCAGAGAGGTCATGGAAGCCCTCGATCAGCGCGACGATGGTCGATTTGCCGGCACCCGACGCGCCAACGATCGCTGTCATCTGGCCGGCGCGTGCCACGAAGCTGACGCCGCGCAAAACCGGCTCGCCCGGCGCATAGCCGAAGGCAACGTTTTCGACGCGGATCTCGCCGCCATTGACCTGCAAGGGCCTGGCATCGGCGCGGTCGCGCTGGCGCGGCGGAAGGTCGAGAAGCTCATAGATCATGCGCGCATTGACCAGCGAGCGCTCGAGATTGACCTGCACGCGGGCAAGGCGCCGCGCCGGATCATAGGCAAGCAGCAGCGCGGTGATGAAGCCGAACACGGAGCCCGGCGGCGTGCCATAGGCCTGCGCGCGCCAGGCCGAGTAGGCCAGCACGCCGGCAACCGCAAAGCCCGCCAGCATTTCGGTAATGGGCGTCACACGCTCCGAAACCTTGACGATCTTGTTCGCCCGGCCTTCCGCCTCGGAAATCAGCCCCGCCATTTTGGCCGAGAGCTGCTGTTCCATGGTGAAGGCCTTCACCACGGCGATGCCCTGGGTTGCCTCCTGCATCGCGCCGACGAGGCGGGAGTTCACCTCCACCGCCTGCCGCGCAACGCGGCGCAAGCGCCGCATCACGGCGTTGACCACATAGATCAGCGGCGGGCCGATCAGCAGGGCGATCACCGACAGCATCGGGTCGAGCACAACCATCGCGACGATCAGCGCAATCAGCATGACCGCGTCGCCGACCACGGCGCGCAGCGTCATCGACAGCATGTCGCGAATGCCGAGCACATTCTCGTTGACGCGCGCGGCCAGCTGGCCCGAGCGCTGCTCGGTGTAGAAGTCGAGGCCAAGCCGCATCAAATGGTCGAAGATGCGCTGCTGGTAGCGGGCAACGAGGTTGTTGCCGATCATGCCGAGCACGACCGAATGGCCGTAGGTGGCAAGGCCGCGCACGATGAACACGCCCGCCATCGCCGCGCACAGCCACGGCACCAGGTCGAAGCGCTGGCTGTAGAAGACGTCGTCGATCATCGGCTTCATCACCCACGGGATCGCCGCGGTTGCCAGCGCCACTGCGAGAAGGCAGATGATCGCCAATGCGTAGAGGCCGGTATATTCGCGCGCGTTCTCCGCAAGAACGCGGCGAAGCACCGGGAGAACGTCTCCACCTGCGGCGCGCGCCGGCTGTGCTTGTCCGTCCGAGGCCAACTCGTCTTCTATCCCAGTGCCAGTTCGTCCGAGCTTGCTAATGCCCGCTCGCGAGCGCTGGCGCAATCGGCAAATCAGCTTTTGCGCCAGCGGCGGCCATGTGTCTCGACGCCATAACGCTCCGGCGAGCCCGCAAAGGCGGCCAGCCCCACCAGCGCGGCGAGCGGATGCGTGATGACGTAGACCGGCATCTGCCGGACCATCGCCGAGTGCGGAGCCTTGTCTTCAAAGGCTTCGCGGAACAGGCCGGTCTTCAGCGCCGGCACGATCTTCTGGGCGATGCCGCCGGTAAGGTAAATACCGCCCTTGCCCATGAAGACCAGCGCGAGGTCGCCAGCGAGCCGCCCGAGGCAGGTGACGAAGATACCCAGCGCCTCCTCCGCGATCGGATCGTCCTTCGCCAGTGCCGCGCCGGTAACGTAGGCGGGGTCGGACACGGTGGTAGAACGCCCTTCGGCGGCAGCCACCGCGCGGTAAAGGTTCACGAGGCCACGCCCGCACAGAATCTGCTCAGCCGAAATCCGGCCCTCGATGCGCTCGACATAGGGGAAGACCTGGAAGTCGCGGGCGCTGCGCGGGCCGATGTCGACATGTCCGCCCTCGCCCGGAACCGGGATCCAGATGCCGCGCGCATGAATGAGCCCGGCAACGCCAAGGCCGGTGCCGGGGCCGAGCACGACGCGGCTTGCGCCCTCTTCCGGCTCGCCGCCGCCGATCTTTTCCAGATGCTCGGAGCCGAGCGCGGTGACAGCCAGCGCCTGCGCCTCGAAATCGTTGAGAAGGATGACCTCTTCCAGCCCCAGCCCGGCGATCATCTCCCGGGGCCGCACCACCCAATGGCAATTCGTGAGCGGCACCTCGTCGCCGTCCACCGGTCCTGCCAGCGCCAGCACCGCCGAGCGGGGCTGCGGCGCGCCCTCACGGATCGCAGCTGCAATCGCCTCGTCGATCGAGGCAAAATCCGCCGTCTTCATGGTGTGGACGTGCTGCGGCTCGCAGCCGGGCTCCGTCAGCACGGCAAAGCGCGCATTGGTGCCGCCGATGTCGCCGATCAAGACCGGGAAAGGAAGCAGGGCTTCAGAGCTGGTGAGGGGCATGTGTTGAGGCGTTCCCGGATATCCGACGATCAGCTGCGCTCGCGTTCGGCGAGGAGAAGTTCCGCCGTCGCGACGTTGAGAGCCATCGGGATATCATAGACGACCGCAAGCCGCATCAGCGCCTTTACGTCGACGTCGTGCGGCATCGGTGTCAGCGGGTCGACGAAGAAGATCAGCGCGTCTATCTCGCCCTCGGCGATCAGCGCCCCGATCTGCTGGTCGCCGCCGAGCGGACCGCTCTTAACCCGCCGCACGCTGAGCGCCGGATTGGCCTCGAGGATCATCGTGCCGGTAGTTCCGGTCGAGACGATCTCGCAGCCGTTCAGCAATTCGGCATGCGCCGCGCAGAACGCGACCATGTCATCCTTCTTGGCGTCATGGGCGACGAGGGCAAGGCGGAAGCGGTTCGACACTTTGATAGTCCTTATCACGCGAACTAAATCGGTTTAGTCCGCGCTGAACGCCCAAGTCAACAAAGTCGCGTTCAATTCTGCGGGCGCGGGAACGGCACGGGAATGCGGCGCTCCGGCGTCGGCAGGAAGGCACTCGCGGCGACCGGCGCTGTCGGGGCAATGCTGCCCTGCGCGATCATCGTTCCGCCGCGACCACTATAGGTGACGGCAGCTTCCGACACCGGCTCTGGAGCCTTCAGAACCGTCTGGCATGCCTTCGGCAGCTGCGACAGCCGCATCACGTCGCGCGCACGCACCGGCGGGGTCTTCGCCGGCCGCCACGGCTCGTCAGTGAACCACCAGGCAAGCGACTTGTCGCAGCCGTCGCCGGGCGCCGTCGCCTCCTGCCGCTTGCAGCCGGGCGAGCCCGCCGGGCAGCCGATGCGGATGTGGAAGTGCGAGTCATGGCCCCAGATCGGCCGCACCTTGCGCAGCCAGGAGCGGTCGCCCGTCACCGTGTCGCACAGCTTCTTCTTGATGCCGGGATGCACCAGCACGCGCTCGACATTAGGGTAGCTCGCCGCGCGCTTGAGCAGCGCCGCATGCGCCGGCGTCCACTTGCGGTCGTCGACATAGAGCGAGTTCTTCTTGAGCAGCGAGACGAAATCCATCTTCTCGCGCTCCTCGTAAGAGAGGCGCCGGTTCGGCATCGGCAGGAACCAGACGTCCGCATCGAGGCCGAGCTGATGGGAAGCATGGCCGGAGGTCATCGGTCCGCCACGCGGCTGCGAAATGTCGCCCAGGAGCAGTCCGGGCCAGCCATCCTTGACCGCATCGCGCGAGAAGCGCTCCAGCAGTGCGATCATCTCCGGATGGCCCCAGCGCCGGTTGCGCGAAAGGCGCATCGCCTGCCAGGTCGGGCCATCGGCAGCAATCGCGATGCCGCCCTCGAAGCAGCCCTTGGAATAGGAGCCGTACACCGCTGGTTTGGTCGCGGCAGGCAGGCGCATCGCGCCGAACATATCCTTGGCGAGCGGATCGGCCTGTGCCGGAATGGCGAAGGAAAACGCGGCCAGGGCAAGGGCAGCTAGAGTTTTGACGTTTGGCAACCGCATGATCCGGCCCTCTTCAGAATGCGCCCCCACGCAGTGCTTCGAGCATGCGTCGGTATGGTTAAGCGAATCATAACCTGGCTGGTTTGTCGACCGGAACCGGACCGTCAGGAAGCGTCGCCGCGCCAGTTCCCGTCCTGCCAGAGAGCATCGAGAGCTGCACGATAATTGGGAAATTTCAGGACAAGCCCCTGCGCCTTCAGGCGCGCGTTGGAGACCCGCTTGTTCTCGCCATAGAACGAGCGCGCCATCGACGTCATTTCCGCTTCGTCGAAAGGAATTTCCGGCGGCGCTTCGACGCCCATCAGCTTTGCGGCATAGGCAACCACGTCCTGCGGCGGGCATGCCTCATCGTCGCTGACGTTGAACACCCCGCCGATGTTTCCTTCGGCCAGATGCACCGTGGTCGCGGCGATGTCGGCGACATGAATGCGGTTGAACACCTGTCCCGGCTTCACGATGCGCCGCGCCGTGCCATTGGCGAGATTGGCGAAGGCGTTGCGTCCCGGTCCGTAGATGCCAGCAAGGCGCAGCACCGCGACCGGCACCGACGCTTCCTCGCCCAGCGCCTGCCATTGCCGCTCCGCGTTGAGCCGCTCGATCGACCGCTTCGAAACCGGTCGGCATTCGGTCTCCTCATCGACCCACGCGCCGCCGTGGTCGCCATAGACGCCAACCGTCGACAGGTAGCCGATCCAGCGCAGCTTCGGCATCTTCAAAAGAATCGTCTCACGCGCGACACGCAGCACCGGATCAGCTTCACCCGGCGCGATGCTGACGACGAGGTGTGTCGTCTCGCGCAGCGCTGCCGCAAGTTCATTCGAAAGCTGGCCACCATCAAGCAGATGCGGCTCGATTCCTTGCGCCCGCAGCTTTTCGGCCTTGTCTGCCGAACGCGTCGTTCCGGCGACAGACCATCCGCGCGCAAGCGCCTCGCGAGCAATCTCCAGCCCCGAATAGCCGACGCCGAAGATGAAGAGTTTTCCGCTCAATGCCGCGTCTCCTCGCCCTGCAGCGTTGCCGCGATCTCGGCCTGAACGTCCGGATCATCGTCCTTGCGCCCTGCAATCGCCTGCGGTCCAAGCAGCTGCGCCAGCGCCCACACCGCCGCGCCCCGCACCACCGGCGCGGGATCATCGAGCAGCGCGCGCACTTGCTCCACCAGCATCACATCGCCCGAATTTCCCGCCGCGATCAGCACGTTGCGGACAAAACGGTCGCGGCCGATGCGCTTGACCGGCGAGCCGGTAAACAGCGCGCGGAACGCCGGATCGTCGAGCTCGAGCAGGTCGGCGATCTTCGGCTCCTTCAGGTCTTCGCGCGCCACAAGCTTCGCCTCAGAGGCGAGCTTTGCGAACTTGTTCCACGGGCAGGCGGCAAGGCAGTCATCGCAGCCATAGATGCGGTTGCCCATCGCCTTGCGGAATTCGTGCGGGATCGGCCCTTTATGCTCGATGGTGAGGTACGAGATGCAGCGCCGCGCATCGATCTGGTACGGCGCAGGAAAGGCATTGGTCGGACAGGCGTCGAGGCAGGCGCGGCACGAGCCGCAATGGTCACGCTCCGCTTTGTCCGCCGGCAGCTCGGCCTCCGTGAAGATCGCGCCGAGGAACAGCCAGGAGCCGAACTCGCGGCTCACCAGATTGGTATGCTTGCCCTGCCAGCCGATGCCGGCGGCAGCCGCCAGCGGCTTTTCCATCACCGGCGCGGTGTCGACGAACACCTTCACGTCCGCTCCGCTGCGCGAGGCGAATTTCTGGGCGAGCTCCTTGAGCTTGCCCTTGATGACGTCGTGATAGTCGCGGTTGCGGGCGTAGACCGAGATCGCCGCGCGGTCCTTTCGCTCCAGCAGCGCCATTGGATCGGTGTCCGGTCCATAATTCATGCCGAGCATGATGACCGAGCGCACCTCCGGCCACAGCACCTTCGGATTGCCCCGCCGCAGCATCGTCTCCGGCATCCAGTCCATGGTGCCGTGGCGGCCGAGTTCCACGAACGCGGCAAGGCGTGACGGCGCAAGCGGAATGGAATCAGGCGATGCGACCGCTATCGCATCGAAACCTAGCTTTCTTGCTTCGGTATCGAGGAAAGTCCTAAGCCGGTCCGTGGAGACTGGTTTCAGGACTGCCTCCATCAGAAATCAAGGTCTGCGTAGTGCGAGACGGGGGTAAGCCCCCTCACCCGGTCCGCCAGCAACGGCCGGAAGGACGGGCGCGACTTCATGCGCGTGTACCAGTCGCGCGCGGCTGGATAGTCGCTCCAGGTGATCTCGCCGAGATAGTCGAGCACCGACAGCGTGGCCGAAGCGGCAAGGTCGGCATAGGTCAGGCGCGAGCCTGCGAGCCAGTTGCGCGTTCCGGCCAGCCAGTTGGTGTACTTCATGTGCTGGCGCACATTGGCGCGGGCGGCACGGATCGCGCCCGAATCAGGGGCGCCGCCGCCGAATTCCGAGCCCATCACCGGCTTCAGCACGCGCTCGCGCACCAGATGACGCACCACATCGGCCTCGGTCTTGACCAGGTACCAGTCGACCAGGCGGCGGATTTCCGCGCGCGCCAGCGGGTCCTCGACGAACAGGCGCCGCTCGCGCTTCAGCACGCCGCGGGTCTCGTCGATATATTCGGCAATGACGGTCGCGCCCACGATCGGCTGGTCGCCCTCCGCCAGCAGCACCGGCAAGGTTGCGGCAGGGTTGAGCGACAAGAATTCCTTGCGGCGCAGCCACGGCTTTTCCTCGATCAGCGCCAGCTCCTCGCCATATTCCCCGAACGCGAGGCGAACGAAGCGACAGGAGGCGAACAGCGGATGATGGAACAGAGTCAGCATGGCACTTTCGGGAAAGCTCTGGCGTTTTCGAGACCTTGAGGCTAAGTCTCGGTTCCGTTCTGAGAGTGGGTCGGTATAGGCGCTTGCGTCGCTGCTGACAAGCAAGTCCCCCCTTTACGTGAAAGCTGCAACATGACCGAACAGACGATCGTAGGTGCCGCACTGCTTGGCATCCTCGAGGGCCTGACCGAGTTCATTCCCGTTTCGTCCACCGGCCACGTCCTGCTTGCCGGTCACTTTATGGGCTTTCAGTCGACGGGCAAGGCATTCGAAGTGCTGATCCAGCTCGGCGCGATCCTGGCAATCCTCACCGTCTACTTCTCGCGGCTCTGGAACATGCTGGTCACGCTCCCGAAGTCGCTCGCGACGCAGAACCTCGTGCTCGGCATCCTGATAGCCTTCCTCCCGGCCGCCGTGATAGGCGCCTTCGCCCACTCCTTCATCAAGCAAGTGCTGTTCGAGACGCCGATGCTGATCTGCATCATGCTGATCCTCGGCGGCCTCATCCTCTTGTGGGTCGACCGCTGGGCGATCAATCCGAAGTACACGGACATCACCAGGTACCCGACCTCGGTCTATTTCGGCATCGGCCTGTTTCAGTGCCTCGCCATGATCCCCGGCACCTCGCGCTCGGGCTCTACCATCGTCGGCGCGCTGCTGCTCGGGGCCGACAAGCGCTCGGCCGCCGAGTTCTCGTTCTTCCTCGCCATGCCGACCATGGCCGGCGCGTTTGCCTACGACCTCTACAAGAATCGCGACATCCTCTCGGCCGCCGACCTGCCGATCATCGCCACCGGCTTCATTTGCGCCTTTGTCGTCGCCATCCTCGTCGTGCGCCAGCTGCTCGACTTCGTGTCGAAGCGCGGCTACGCGCCGTTCGCCTGGTGGCGGCTGATTGTCGGCGTTCTTGGCCTCATCGGCCTGCTGGTCTGGGGCTAGGCTCTAGAGATCCATCAGCCCGCGCCGCAGCATCTCCAGCGCAAGCAGCGAGATGATGACGCGAAAGCCGATCTGGAACACCCGGTCCGGAATGCGGTCGAGCATCTTCGTGCCGTAGATGGTGCCGAGGAAGCCGGTGCAGATCATCGCCGCCACCAGCGGCAGCCACTGCGCAAAGGCAAAGCCCGCCACGCCGAAGACAATGAGCTTCAGCGAATGCTGCACGGTCATGCCGGCGGCAAGCGTCGCCACCAGCTGCTTCCGGTCCTTGACGATCTGGCCGAAGAACGTGCCGAGCAACGGGCCGGTGGCACCGACGAACATCGACACCAGCGCTGTAAGGCCGCTGCCGACCGCGAGGCCTGCCCCGGAAATCCTGTCGAGGCCCGGAATCTTCGTCCAGGTAATCATCAGGATGAAGCCGCCGAGCACCACCTTGAGGATCGCATCCGGCAACTGCACCACGAAAAAGGCGCCGATGATGGCGCCGATGACCGAGCCGATCAGGAACGGGCTGAAGATGTCGAAGCGGACATTGATGCGCTGATGCCAGGCGCGGCCGGTGTTCGAGCCGAGCTGCACGGCCCCGTGCACGGGGATGAGCGCCGCGACGGGCACGAACATGCCCATCAGCATCAGCATGAGCGAGCCGCCACCCACGCCGGTGGCGGCGGTCAGCGCCGAGGTGAAGAAGGAAGCAACGACCAGCAGGCCGGCAACTGCCGGCGCCATACCGTCGGGCAGGACAGTCGCAATTGCTTCCAAGCTTGCCTCAGACGGCGGTAGGCTTGCTGAACTGACCCATCGGGCGGTACTGCCAGAGATAGCCGGGCAGGATCGCGTCCATCGCCTGCGGGCGAATGCCGAGCGCCGCAAAGGTGCGGTTCTCTTGCTCGGCCTCGGCCGACACGACGTTGTCGTGGCGCAGAAGCTCGACCTGGTCGGCGGTCAGCAACGGGTTCGGCAGCAGGCCAAGGATGCGGCCCTGCAGCTTGGCGAGGCTCCACGGCAGCGAGATCAGCGCCCGCTTGCGGTTCGTGACCTCGAGGAGCTTCTCCATGCACTCCTTGAACGTAACCGTCTCCGGTCCGCCGAGCTCATAGATCTTGCCGCCCTGCAGCTCGCCATCGACGGCGCGGGCGATCACCTCGGCAACGTCGCCGACATAGACCGGCTGGAACTTCGTCTCGCCGCCACCGATCAGCGGCAGCACCGGCGACATCTTCGCGATCTTGGCGAAGCGGTTGAAGAAGCCGTCCTCCGGCCCGAAGATGATCGACGGGCGGATGATCACGGCGTTCGGAACGGTCTCAAGCACGGCCTTCTCGCCACGCGCCTTGGTGCGGGCGTAGGCGACCTTCGAGTTCGCGTCGGCACCGATCGCCGACACATGCACCAGCGAAGCACCGGCTGCGCGGGCAGCCTCTGCGACCGCGCGGGCACCGAAGTCCTGCACGGCGTCAAAAGTCTGGCGGCCGCCTTCGAACAGGATGCCGACCAGATTGATGACGTGGTCGGCGCCCTGCACGGCGCGATCAACCGACCAGCGGACGCGGACGTTCGCCTGGACGGCCTGGATCTGGCCGACATTGCCGAGCGGCTGCAGGTGATGCGCGGTGTTGGGGTTACGGACAGCAACCCGGATGCGGTAGCCGCGGCGGGCAAGCGCTCGCACTACATGGCGTCCCAGGAAGCCGGAACCTCCGAAAACGGTAACGAGTGGGGGCACCTTAGCGACGGCGGTCATCGATGGCTCTCCGAAAGTCTGTTCTGCCGCTTCATAATCACTTCTGGATCAAAGGCAAAGGCCCAAAGGAACCCCAATCTAAGGTCATTTTCGCCAGGGTTTACCAATCCACAGCGCCCAATTTCACTTTTCCCCCGTCCCCGTGCCGTCTATGAAGGGCCGCCAACAGGGGAAGAGGGAAATCCTATGCAGTTTACGCTCCGGTTGTTGATGGCGTTAGCGGCACTCGTCATTGCGCCCGAGGTCAGTTTCGCAGCCGAAGGCCACGGCCTGCCAGGCGCCGAAATGTCGCTGATGTGGGCGCTGCCGTTTGCCGGCATCCTGTTGTGCATCGCCACCGGACCCCTGTTCTTCCCGCATGTGTGGGAGCATCACTACGGCAAGATTTCCACCGGCTGGGCAGCTGCCGTGATCGTGCCGATGATCCTGATCCACGGCTTCGGCATCTCGCTCTATTCGGTGCTGCACACGATGCTGCTCGAATACATGTCGTTCATCATCCTGCTGTTCGCGCTGTTCACGATCTCGGGCGGCATCCTGGTCGCGGGCAACATCCACGGCACGCCGCTGATGAACTCAGTGCTGCTCGTCGTCGGCGCGCTGCTCGCCTCGGTGGTCGGCACGACGGGAGCGTCGATGATCATGATTCGCCCGATCATCCGCGCCAATGACCAGCGCAAGGTCAACGCGCACGTCATCGTCTTCTTCATCTTCCTCGTCTCCAACATCGGCGGCTCGCTGACCCCGCTCGGCGATCCGCCGCTGTTCCTCGGCTTCCTGCGCGGCGTCGACTTCTTCTGGACGACCACGCACATGCTGCCGCCGGCCCTGTTCGTGAGTGGCGTCGTGCTTGCCATCTTCTTCGTGCTCGACACGATCCTGTTCCGCCGCGAGGAGGACTACATCCGCACCGCGCCCGACCCGACGCCTGACTCGCCGGTGCGTTTGCGCGGGCTCGTCAACCTGCCATTGCTGGCCGGTGTGATCGCCGCGATCCTGATGTCCGGCATGTGGTCGCCCGGCATCAGCTTCCATGTCTATGGCGTCGAGCTCGAGCTGCAGAACCTCCTGCGCGATGCGATCATCCTGGTTCTGGCGCTGATCTCGCTTGCCGTCTCGGCACAGGAATACCGCGAGGCGAACGGCTTCAACTGGGGCCCGATCCTCGAAGTGGCAAAGCTGTTCGCCGCCATCTTCGTCTGCATCATTCCGGTCATCGCCATCCTGCAGGCGGGCCTTGAAGGCGGCTTTGCGCCGCTGGTCTCGCTCGTCACCAACGCAGACGGCTCGCCCAACAACATCGCCTATTTCTGGATGACCGGCATCTTGTCGTCGTTCCTCGACAATGCGCCGACCTACCTCGTCTTCTTCGAGATGGCCGGCGGCAATCCGCAGGTGCTGATGACCACGATGGCACAGACGCTTCTCGCCATCTCGGCGGGCGCCGTCTTCATGGGCGCCAACACCTATATCGGCAACGCGCCGAACTTCATGGTCTACGCGATCGCCCGCGGCGCCGGCGTCAACATGCCGAGCTTCTTCGGCTACATGGGCTGGTCGATCTGCGTGCTGATCCCGACCTTCATTCTCGCCAGCTTCGTCTTCTTCTGACGCTGCGCGAGGGGGTTTTCGCCGGACGATTGGGGGGATAGGTTCCTCCCAATCAAACGAAAGGCTCTGCAATGTCAGCAATTCAACCTGTCCTTGATCGCATTGACGCCGACCTCGACGCCAGCCTTGAACGGCTGTTTTCGCTCCTGCGAATTCCCTCGATCTCGACTGATCAGGCCTATGCAAAGGACGTGCGACGCGCAGCCGAGTGGCTGGTGAACGACCTCAAGTCGATCGGCTTCGAGGCAAGCGTGCGCGAAACCGAAGGCCACCCGATGGTCGTTGCCCATCACGACGGTCCGGCCGGTGCCCCGCACCTTCTCTTCTACGGCCACTACGACGTGCAGCCGGTCGATCCACTGAGCCTGTGGGAAGACGATCCGTTCGACCCGAAGCTCAAGGAGATCGAGCCGGGCCGCAAGATCATCACCGGCCGCGGCTCTTCGGACGACAAGGGCCAGCTGATGCTGTTCGTCGAGGCCTGCCGCGCCTGGAAGGCGGTGCATGGCAGCCTGCCCTGCAAGATCACCCTGCTGTTCGAAGGCGAGGAAGAGACCGGCTCGCCGTCGCTGAAGCCGTTCCTCGAAGCCCACAAGGACGAGCTCAAGGCCGACTTCGCCCTCGTCTGCGACACCAGCATGTGGGACCGCGAAACGCCGGCCATCAGCGTCGGCCTGCGCGGCCTCGTCGGTGAGGAAGTCACCATCCACGCCGCGAACCGCGACCTGCACTCAGGCCACTATGGCGGTGCCGCCGCCAATCCGATCCGCATTTTGTCGAAGATCCTTGCAGACATTCACGACGAGAACGGCCGCGTCACCATCCCGGGCTTCTATGACGGCGTCGAGGAAACCCCGTCGCAGGTGAAGGCGTCGTGGGATGCGCTGAACCTCACCCCCGAAAAATTCCTCGGCGAGATCGGCCTGTCGATCCCGTCGGGCGAAAAGGACCGTTCGCTGCTCGAACTGCTCTGGGCGCGCCCGACCGCCGAGTTCAACGGCATTTCCGGCGGCTACGAAGGCGAAGGCTTCAAGACTGTGATCGCCGCCAAGGCGAGCGCCAAGATCTCGTTCCGCCTCGTGCACAAGCAGGACCCGGAGAAGATCCGCGCTTCCTTCCGCGCCTTCGTCGAGGAGCGCCTGCCGGCCGACTGCAAGGCGACCTTCTCCAAGCACGGCGGCTCGCCGGCTATCCAGCTCTCCTACGACTCGCCGCTCGTCACCCGTGCGAAGACCGCGCTGTCGGAAGAGTGGAACAAGCAGGCGCTGACCATCGCCATGGGCGGCTCGATCCCGATCGTCGGCGACTTCCAGCGGCTGCTTGGCATGGAATCGCTGCTCGTCGGCTTCGCGCAGGACGACGACCGCATCCATTCGCCGAACGAGAAATACGAGCTGTCCTCCTTCCACAAGGGACAGAGAAGCTGGGCGCGCATCCTCGCAGCGCTCACCGCATGAAGGGGCTTTGAGTGACTATTCGCTTCCACAAGAACGACCTGCCGGATCTGTCGAACTACAATGTCGACGCGATCGCGATCGACACCGAGACGCTGGGTCTCAACCCGCATCGCGACCGGCTCTGCGTCGTGCAGATCTCGCCCGGTGACGGCACCGCCGACGTGATCCAGATCGACGCCGGCCAGAAGCGGGCGCCGAACCTGGTGTCGCTGCTGAAGAACCGGAAGATCACCAAGCTCTTCCACTACGGCCGCTTCGACATCGCGGTGCTCTACCAGACCTTCGGCGTCATGGCTGAGCCGGTGTTCTGCACCAAGATCGCCTCGCGTCTGGTGCGCACCTACACCGACCGGCACGGCCTCAAGGATCTCTGCAACGAGCTTCTCGGCGTCAGCCTCTCAAAGCAGCAGCAGTCATCTGATTGGGCTGCCGAGACCCTGTCGCCGGAGCAGCTGGAATATGCGGCATCCGACGTCCTTTACCTGCACCGCCTGCGCGAGAAGCTGATCTACCGGCTCGAGCGCGACGGCCGGATGAAGGAAGCCGAAGCCTGCTTCCGGTTCCTTCCGACTCGCGCCAAGCTCGATCTGATGGGCTGGGACGAGCAGGACATCTTCGCCCACTCGTAAGCGACCTTACACGGCTGGGCTGCCCGCAAGCTTCGTCCTTGCCGGGGCCCGGTCGATGTAGGCCCAGGCCGGCCGTTCGAACAGGAAGCGGCCCCAGCCGATCCGCTGGATCAGCAGGTAGAGCACCACCGGGCCAACCACACCCGCAATCGTCACCAGCAGCGAGATCGTGCCGACATCGGTGATGATGCCGGTCTTGGTCAGCACCACGCGCGCCGTCGCCATCGGCAGGAAGAAGGCGAGGTAGACGACGATCGAGTGCTCGCCGAGCCAGCTCAGCCATCCCGTCCAGCGCGACCCGGCAACCAGCGACGAGACGGTGACAATCGCCATCGCACCCGCCGCACCCAGCACCAGCGAAATCAGCGGCAGCGTCGCCAGTCCCGGCTCGCCTTCTGCGGGCCCCAGCGGCTGCACCGCGAAGGCCAGCCACTCCGGCACAGGCATCGAAACGAACCAGGCATTGATGAGCGCCCAGACTGCAAGCCCCGCAAGGCTTGCCCCGCGATGCTCCGCCACCCAGTCGGCCAGTACGAAGATGCGGCTGGCAAGCGCGTAGCCTGCGAAGAAGTAGACGTAGCGGGCGCAGAATTCGTCGAACAGCATCCACCCGGTGTGGATCGGCAGCATCTCCAGGACCGCGGCCCACAGCAGCACGAACCAGACCGGCAGCCCCTTCACCAGCCGGGTGAAGATGAAGAAGATCGGCAGCATGTAGATGAACCACAACGTGCCGAACGGCTGGATGAACGAATAAAGGTACTGGACGATCGGTGCAGAAAGCCCCTCCTCCATCGCCATGCCCGGCGCCTTGAAGGCGAACTGGATCGTCAGCCACAGAATGTAGAAGTAGAGGAAGTGCACGACCTTGCGGTCAATGTAGCGCAACCACGGCCGGTCGATCACAAGGCCGAGGAACAGGCCGGAGATCAGGAAGAAGTCCGGCATGCGGAACGGCCGCGCGAAGGCGACCACGTCGTGCATCCAGCCGGTCTCATCGAGCGCGAGCCCGACGCCCAGCGTCGAATGCATCATGACGACGAAGATGATGCAGATGCCCTTGGCGGTATCGACCCAGCCAACCCGTGATGTCGCCATAGCGATCCCCACCCTGTTCTGGCGTTGCTTGCCATGACTGTAGGGAAGAAGCGAAACGGAACAGTTAAGCGGCGAGGTTTATGAAGTTTTACGCCCGCACGACCTTGAGCGCCTTGTCGAACACGGTCAGGACGCGTTCGAGCTCGTGGCCGCGCTTGAGAATGAGCCCGCTTGCGGCCACCACCGAATAGGCGCCCTGCTTACGCGCCAGCGCCGGCGTCTTCACGATCCGATACAGGGGAACTTCGCTGGTGCGCCGGTAGATGGAAAATACGGCGCGGTCACGCAGGTGGTCGATGGCGTAGTCGCGCCATTCGCCTGCTCCGACCATTTCGCTGTAGATCCTCAGGATCCGATCCAGTTCTCGCCGGTGAAAGGTTACCGGTAGATCGTCCTTCTCACGCCGTACCTCGTTGAGAGGTATCACTATTGCGGAATCGTCCCTATCCTCCGCTCCCGCACCGTGATTGCTCATGCGTCAGCCTTTCAAAGACAGTTACAGCCGAACCGTCGCCCTTAAGAACCAGAATTGCAAGCCACAAAAACCCGGGTTGTTCCGTTGAAGTTTGAAAAGTTCAGATCACAAACCGGTATCATTTGTTTTCATAGGTGATGGCTTGCCTCATTTCTGCCATACTTTACACAAGTTGCCGCCCCAATCTAAAACGAACATGCAATTGTTGCCTGAGACGGTTCGATCCGGCCTGGCTCTGTAACCCCAAGCCCCCCGCCCACGGGGCCAACGTCGGATCGAACCAACTCCGGAAATTGCTCCGCCAGTCCGGGCAACATTGATCCCACAGCAGACACCCCTACCGGCGCTGAGCTTTTCGGTGCCGGTTTTGTATGTCTGGAGGTCTGAAAGCTTACCAGCTTTCCTGGCGCTGGACGATCGCGGCGCCGATCACCGGCCCCGGCAATCCGCCTTCCTTCATCGACTGCAGGAGTACTGCACAGCCGCCCGCCGCCTTGCGGGAAATCTCGCTCATCGGCAATTCGAGGCGCGTCGCCTTGCCGTGCCACTTGCCGGCCGAGTGGAAGCCGTTCACGGAATTCAGATAGGTGAAGCTGCGGCCGGTGTTCTTGCCGCGCTCGATCTTCACCTGCGTCGCGCGGTCGAAATAGACCAGCACGACATGGGCATCGCCCTTCCAGTTCTCGGCCTCGCCGGTCTCGATCACCAGCGAGTCGCCGCTGTAGGAGACGCTGACGTCGACGATCATGCCCTCGTTTGTACCGGCCATGCGGTTGATGGCGCCGTCGACCTTGTCGCGCTTGGCGCCATTGACTTCCTGCCGGCCGTTGACGATCGCCTGGGGGGTGTAGACGCTGCGGGTGCCGAAGGCGCGATTATACTGCTGCTGGCGCTGCGTGTTGTCGGCATTGGCCAGCGTATCGCGCCAGCCGAGATAGTCCCAGTAGTCGACGTGATAGGACAGGGCGACGACATCGCCTTCGAGTGCCAGCTGCGACAGATATTCGTCGGCCGGCGGGCACGAATTGCAACCCTGGCTGGTGAACAGTTCCACGACCCCTTTGGGTCGCTTCACGGGCTCTGCGGCAGAGGCGGATGACAAGGCAAAACCAAGCGTCGCCGCAACCAGGGTGAGGACTTTCATAGACAACGATTTATCCGAGCAGGGTGAAGACGCAAAACGCCGTTCTTTCTTTAGCCAGACTAGGCACAGGCCGCATCACCGGAAAGTCACGTTGCGGTGAAAATCTTGGTCCACAGCCCCTTTCCCGCGCGCATTTGCGCGAGAAAGTCGGCCATGGCCGCTTACGTCACGTTCGCGTGTGAGCCTGCCGCCGGTGCAACCCGACTCAGGCGAGGTTGTAGAAATCCTGGATGATCTTCCAGGCTTCCTCGGCGGTGTCGACGAAGTCGATGATGTTCTCGTCGCCCGGCGACACGGTGCCCTGCTCGACCAGGTAGTCGATGTTGACCGCCTTGCTCCAGAACTCCTTGCCGAACAGCAGCACCGGCACGCGTTCCATGCGCCCGGTCTGGATCAGCGTCAGCGTCTCGAACATCTCGTCCATGGTGCCGAAGCCGCCGGGGAAGATCGCCACCGCCTTCGCGCGCATGACGAAGTGCATCTTGCGGATCGCGAAATAGTGGAAGTTGAAGCAAAGCTCCGGCGTCACATACTCGTTCGGCGCCTGCTCGTGCGGCAGCACGATGTTGAGGCCGATGGTCGGCGCGCCGACGTCGTTGGCGCCGCGGTTGCCGGCTTCCATCACGCCAGGGCCGCCGCCGGTGACGACGACGAACTCGCGGTAGTAGGTCTTCGCTGACTCTTCCGAGCAAAGCCGCGCGAAGCGGCGCGCCTCGTCATAGTACTTGGCGTTGGCGAGCAGGTTCTTCTTCTGCGTCTCGTTCTTGGCGGCCCAGGCGTCGCCGCCGGGCTCCGGAATACGCGCGCCGCCGAACAGCACCACCGTCGAGCGGATACCACGCTCCGAGAGCAGCATGTCGGGCTTGAGCAGCTCGAGCTGGAGACGAACCGGGCGCAGCTCGCGCCGCGTCATGAAGTCCTCGTCGTCCCAGGCGAGGCGATAGGCCGGCGCGCGCGTCTGCGGCGTATCGGGGACAGCCTTTGCGCGGCCCAGGTCCTCGTCCGAGTGGGGCAGTGGCGTCCAGCCGGTTTTATCTTCCGGATTCATGTGCTTATCGTCCCGTTGATGTTTGCCGCCGCGCGGACGGTGCGTGATTGACCCCTTAGCATGCTTCGCCTATTTTCCGCGCCGGCCTGAGGGATCCCTTCTGAATCATCTTCCTGGCCGTCAGCCTTAACAGCGCCCAATGGAGCAATACAATGACCAAGCCGGATCTCGTATCCTTGGAGAGGACCATCGTGCAGGCCTTCGACGAGCGGGATGCGGTGAACGCCTCAACCCGCGGTGAAGTTCGCGATGCCGTCGAGGCCGCGCTCGAGCTTCTCGACAAGGGCCAGGTCCGCGTCGCCGAACGCAACGATGATGGCGCATGGGTGGTCAACGAGTGGTTGAAGAAGGCGGTCCTTCTTTCCTTCCGCCTCAACCCGATGGAAGTCATCAAGGGCGGCCCCGGCGACGCCGTGTGGTGGGACAAGGTCGCGTCGAAGTTCGACGGCTGGTCCGCCAACGAGTTCGAGCGCGCCGGCTTCCGCGCCGTTCCGGGCTCCATCGTGCGCCGTTCGGCCTTCATCGCGCCGGGCGCGATCCTGATGCCGTCCTTCGTCAATCTCGGCGCTTATGTCGGCGAAGGCACCATGGTTGACACCTGGGCAACCGTCGGCTCCTGCGCGCAGATCGGCAAGAACGTGCACCTGTCGGGCGGCGTCGGCATCGGCGGCGTGCTTGAGCCGCTGCAGGCCGGTCCGGTCGTTATCGAGGACAACTGCTTCATCGGCGCGCGCTCGGAAGTCGTCGAGGGCTGCATCATCCGCGAGGGCGCTGTGCTCGGCATGGGCGTCTTCATCGGCAAGTCGACCAAGATCGTCGACCGCGAGACGGGCGAGATCTTCTACGGCGAAGTTCCGCCGTACTCCGTCGTCGTGGCCGGCACCATGCCGGGCAAGCCGATGGGCAATGGCGAGCCTGGCCCGAACCTCTACTGCGCCGTGATCGTCAAGCGCGTCGACGAGAAGACCCGCTCGAAGACCTCGATCAACGACCTCCTCCGGGATTGATCGGCGGCCTTCCAGCCACCATCTGACCACGAGACAGACAGCGGAGCCGAATTTTGGCGAGCAACCAGATTTTCTGGCTCTTTTTCAGCTTTTCCGGCCGGGTTAGCCGCGCGGCCTATTTCCTGGCCGGAATGCTGATGATGATCATCGTGGTTTTTCTGGTCTATCGCGTTACCCTCGCCCAGCAGGCGGGGGTGAGCAGCGCCGGCTGGGATACCGCCCTCGTCGTCGCCCTGTTCGCGTCTCTCTGGACGCAGGCGGCGCTCGGGGCCAAGCGCCTGCACGACCTTGGCAAGCCCGGCCTCTATGCGGTTCTCCTCTTCGTGCCGCTCTTCAATTTTCTTGTTTTCGTGGCGCTCTGCCTGATGCCGGGAACGCCCGGCGCAAACCAGTTCGGCCGCTACACCAACGCGCCGAAATAGCCTCTGGCCCAGCAACTGGACCGGCCGGTCCATGATGACATGCCGCCGCGATTGGACTATCCCTCGCGGATCATGAATCTGCCAGTCGACCCCATCGAGAACCTCGCAACGCTCATTCGCTGCCCGTCGGTCACTCCGGCGGAAGGCGGCGCGCTGACCGCGCTTTCGGCCATGCTGCAGCCGCTCGGCTTCAGCACCGAGCGCGTCACCTTTACCGATTCCGGTACGCCGGACATCGAGAACCTCTACGCGCGCCTGTCCGGCAACGGCCCGCACCTGATGTTCGCCGGTCACACCGACGTCGTGCCGGTCGGCGACGGGGCCGCATGGACGCATCCGCCCTTTTCCGCCGAGATATCCAACGGTTTCATGTACGGGCGCGGCGCGGTCGACATGAAGGGCGGCATCGCCTGCTTCGTGGCCGCCGTCGCCCGCCACGTCGCCGAAAAGGGTTCGCTCAAGGGTTCCGTGTCGCTGCTGATCACCGGCGACGAGGAAGGCCCGGCCGTCAACGGCACCATCAAGCTGCTCGAATGGGCCGCCCAACGCGGCGAGAAGTGGGACGCCTCGATCGTTGGCGAGCCGACGAACCCCAATGTCCTCGGCGACATGATCAAGATCGGCCGCCGCGGCTCCGTCTCCGGCGACATTGTCGTTAACGGCCGCCAGGGCCACGTCGCCTATCCGCATCTCGCCGACAATCCGGTTCGAGGCCTCGTCACGCTGGTCGACTCGCTGCTCGATCCGCCGTTCGATGAAGGCTCGGCCGACTTCCAGCCTTCCAATCTCGAAGTCACCACCATCGACGTCGACAACGCCGCCACCAACGTCATTCCGGCCAAGGCGAAGGCCACCTTCAACATTCGCTTCAACGACAACTGGACGGCGGAGACGGTGCAGGCCGAGATCCACAACCGGCTCGATCGCGCCGCCGCGCGCAAGCGCCTGCACAAGGGCAAGGAGGAGCCGATCGACTACGAGCTCACCTGGCGCGACCGTCCGAGCCACGTGTTCCTCACGCGCGACGAGAAGCTCGTCAACACGCTGAGCTCGTCGGTCGAGGCCGTCACCGGTCGCAAGCCGGCGCTGTCGACCTCCGGCGGCACCTCCGACGCCCGCTTCATCAAGGACTACTGCCCGGTCGTCGAATTCGGCCTCGTCGGCCAGACCATGCACATGGTCGACGAGCGCGTCGCCCTTGAGGATCTCGAGACACTGACGCAAATCTATCAGCGTTTCCTCGAAGACTGGTTCGGCTGACATGCTCCCCGCCGTCGACGTCCATCGCCATCTCACCGGTGTCTGGCAGATGATGACCGGACGCCGCGACGGGATCAGGCTACTCGACATCAGCATCGACGGCTTCTGGAACTCGTTCTACGCGATCATCGTCGCCCTGCCGGTGATGCTGTCAGGCTGGGCCTCGCTCGCCGCGGACCTTACCATGGGCGGCGGCAGCGCCTCCGAGCGCTTCGGGCTGGTGCTGCGCATGGCCGTGGTCGACTTCGGCGCCTGGGTGCTGCCCATCGTCGGCCTTGCCTTCGTCGCCGGCATGATCGGCATTCGCGACCGCTTCGTGCACTATGTGGTGGCGACGAACTGGGCTACGGCGCTGTTTGCGTGGTTCATGCTGCCGACCAACCTTCTGCGCCTTGTCTGGCCTGACGCAGGCGAAGTCGCGACGACCATCGCGCTGGTGATCTTCCTCGTCAGCATGGTGCTGTCTTGGCGCCTCACCAACGCGGCCCTCAACAAAGGGCCCGCGGTCGCAACCGGCGTCTTCACCGGCATGCTGATCGCGTCGCTATTGGTGCTGTTCCTGCTTCAGGATCTTCTGGGCGTGCCGTCGCTTCAGTAGTCGACGCCGACGAGATAGAGCCCGTCCGGCGGCGCGACCTGGCCGCAGCGCGAGCGATCGGCAGCCTTCAGCGCGGCCTCGAGATCATCAGCCGTCCACGCACCCTCGCCCACCCGCTTCAGCGAGCCCACCATCGAGCGCACCTGATTGTGCAGGAACGAGCGCGCCGAGGCATGGACCTCGATAAGGTCGCCATTGCGGATGACGTCGAGCCGGTCGAGCGTCTTTTCCGGGCTCGCCGCTTGGCACTGAACCGAGCGGAACGTGGTGAAATCGTGCTTGCCGAGGAGCCGCTGCGCCGCCTCGTGCATCGCATCGACGTCGAGCGGGCGCGGCACGTGCCACACATTGCCTCGCATCAATGCCGCCGGTGCGCGGCGGTTGAGGATCGCATAGAGATAGTGGCGAGCCTTGGCCGAGAAGCGAGCGTCGAAATCGTCGGAGACGATCGCCGCCTTGAGGATAGACACCCGCTCGCCCGCAAGCTTCAGGTGCGCGTTGAGCGCGCCCTGCACCTTGTCTGAAGTGTATTCGCGCGGAAGATCAAAGTGCGCCACCTGCGCCGTCGCATGCACCCCGGCATCGGTCCGCCCCGCGCCGCGGATCGTCACGCTCTCGCCGCTGAAGGCCAAGATCGCGCTCTCGATCGCGCCCTGCACCGAAGGCAGCTCCGCCTGGCGCTGCCAGCCGGCATAGCCCTGGCCGTCATATTCGATGTCGATGCGGTAACGAGGCATACGCTGGGTCCGGGTTCAGAGGAACCGGTCTCCCTTAACGAGTTTCGCGCCGCGAAGGAACTCGTCCGCGCCCATCGGCTTGCCACCGGCGCGCTGCACTTCGATCAGCCGCACTGCCCCTTGGCCGCAGGCAACGACCAGTCCGTCGTCGCCGACGATCTCTCCGGGCTCGCCCTTCCCTTCCGCGGGCGCGGAGCGCAGCAGCTTCACGCGCTCGGCACGGTCGCCAACCTTCATCTCGCACCACGCGCCGGGGAACGGCGACAGGCCACGAATGTGGCGGTCAACCTCCGCCGCCGGACGGGTCCAGTCGACCCGCGTCTCGTCCTTGCCGATCTTCTTGGCGTAGATCGCGCCGTCTTCCGCCTGCGGCGTCAGCGTCAGGGTGCCCGCCTCCAGCGCCGCCAGCGCCTCGACCATCAGCCTGCCGCCCACTTCCATCAGCCTGTCGTGCAGTTCGCCCGCCGTCATCTGCGGGCCGATGGCAACCTCTTCGGTCATCGCGACCGGGCCCGTATCGAGACCCTCATCCATCTTCATCACCATCATGCCGGTGCGCTCATCGCCCGCCATGATCGCGCGCTGGATCGGCGCCGCCCCGCGCCAGCGCGGCAGCAGCGACGCATGCCCGTTGAAGGCTCCGAAGCGGGTTCCTTCCAGAATCGCCTTTGGCAAGAGCAGCCCGTAGGCAACGACGACCGCGGCATCGGCATCCAGCGCGCGGAACGCTTCCTGCTCGTCTTCGCGCTTCAGCGAAGTGGGCGTACGCACTTCCAGCCCCCGGCTTTCCGCCAGCTGGTGCACCGGCGACTTGGTCAGTTCCAGCCCGCGACGCCCCGCCGGGCGCGGCGGCTGCGAGTAGACGGCCACCACCTCGTGCCCCGCGTCGAGGATCGCGCGCAGCGTCTCGGCGGAAAATTCCGGCGTTCCCATGAAGACAATTTTCAGAGGCATTGTGGTCCTGTAGCTGTTCGTCGCCCTGCTTCAACGCGCATTTTCCGGCAAGGTCAACCCTGCGACGAATTGGCTCAGAGGCCGCTAAACCCGTAAAGAATTGGCTCAAAATTACTTGGCGCTATTAGCTCCGCCTCAACAATTAACCTCCGCTTAATTACGTAACGTTAGCTTTGATCCTCGACGGCTGCACGAATGCTGCGCCTTCTGGTGAATTGGTACGGTCACCGAGATGACCGTCTGCTGGATTGCCTGGGCATAAAGTGCGCGAGGGGGTAGCGACTTTGGGTACGGGGAAACAGGCATCACAGCCGGCACAGGCAGCGCCGCGCGCCAACGACACCGCGGGCGGGCGCAAGGACCCCGCAGCTACGATCGTCTACACCATGCGACAGCTGGCCGTCGCCGGTCTGCCGCGCAACTACGAACTCTTCTACGAGGCCATCACCAGCGGCAACAAGGAGCTGTCCGACGCCCTCTCGGCACTCGGTTCGCGCCCGTCGCAGAAGGATCTCGACGAGATCGCGCGCAAATTCCTTCCGCGCAACGATTCCTGGCTGATCTCCGAGGCCCGCGACAGCATCATGGAAAAGCTGTCGGAGATCCTGGCCCTTCTCAAGAAGGACCGGGCGTCGATGGAGACCTACGGCAAGATCCTTGGCGAGGCCTCGACGGGCCTCAGCGCCCGCCCGCCGCTCAACCGCGAGTTTCTGGAGCGGATCATCAGCGTTACCGCGACCGCGACGAAATCCTCAATCGACAACCGCCGCCATCTCACCTCGACGATCAGCGACAAGTCGAACGAGCTGCAGGAAATGAAGACCACCCTCGAGGAGTACAAGCGCCTCGCGGAGACGGATTCGCTAACGCAGCTTTACAACCGCCGCGCCTTCGACAGGACGCTCACCGCAATTTACGACGATGCGCGCGGGCCGATGTTCGGCTCGCTGATCCTGATCGACATCGACCGCTTCAAGCAGATCAACGATCGCTTCGGCCACCCGGTGGGTGACCGCATCATCCAGCTGGTCGCCAACATCATCCGCTCGGCCACGATGGAAAGCGCCTTCGTCGCCCGCACCGGCGGCGAGGAGTTCGCGGTCATCCTGCACGGCTTCAACGAGGACAAGACGGCACAGGTCGCGGAAGAGATCCGCAATGCTGTCAGCACCGCCCCGTTCCTGAACTTTTCCAACGCTACCAACTACGGACCGATCACGGTCTCGGTCGGCCTCTGCATGGCCGCGCAGGCGCAGGGCCCCGACGACCTCTACTGCCGCGCCGACCGCGCGCTCTATGCCTCTAAGGCTGCCGGCCGCAACCGCGTTACCCGCGCCTCCCATCTCGAGGAAGGCGGCCTGATGAAGAACTGGCTGCTGTATCGCAGGGACTAGGCGAGAGGCCGGGCAGCACCGGAAGGGTTAGGGCAGCTACGCTTACAACCCGCTTGCACAGCGGGCATTTCAACATACTATGCCCGGCAATTCGATCATGGCTTCGGCCGGATTGAGCACGACCTGGTCAACTTGCATCAGCCCAGCTCGGATTTGCTCCCTATTTTACCTCGACGCCCTGACAGCCCCCTCCACCACCTTCGGTGGTTCCCCTCCCCCGCGATGCGGGGGAGGATCCGGGCGTGCCCGTTGATGTGCCGGAAAACGAGAAACGCTGAGCTCTGCTAACCGATGACTGGTTGAACCGGCTGCCGCACAAGTTGCGCCTACGAAGATGACGCGGCGCGCGTGAAAGTCCGCGACCTCGGATCCTCCCCCGCACCGCGGGGGAGGTGGCGCGAAGCGCCGGAGGGGGCTCGCGGAGCGCCGAACCCCGGCTGCGGGATCTGTTGCCGCGAGCGTCCAAAGCCCCGGCGCATCCGCGATCGCACGACACCATGCCAGCTTCGTCATCCTCGGCTTGAGCCGCGGATCCATGCCGGAAGGCGGAGTCTGTCGCGGCGGGAGCGGCTTCCACCGCCGGTGGGGCGTCAGCGTTCAGGCATGGATCCATGGGTCGCACTCCGCTTCGCTCCGTTTGCCCCAGGATGACGAGGGGCAAAGGGCTTCGCGCGGCCATTGCCGCTTCGCCTAAACGCCTCCACTTCGTCATCCCCGCCAAGCCCGCGAAGCGGGCGCGAGCAGGGGATCCATGCCTGAACATCTCCACGCTACCGGCAGTCGCGCACTCGCTGCCATGCTCATCCGTCGCGCTCCGGGCTCGCGCGCACCTTAGCGAAGGCCTGGCGAACAAGTGCGGTGGCCGCCCCTGTTCTTCACCGCTGATGAGCCGGAAGCGTTCCGGCATGGATACCCCGGTCGAGCCGGGGTATGACGAAGTGGAAGCGCAACAAGAAACTGGCGAGACGAGTGCGACGTCCCTCTCGGTAGTCGGTAACGTGAGACCACGACACCAAAACCTCGTCATCCCCGCCAAGCCCGCGAAGCGGGCGCGAGCAGGGGATCCATGCCTGAACGGTTCCGTCACGCCAGCGGTGCAGATCAAAGAGCAGGCGCCGCCACCCTAAGTCCCCTAGCTCCCTACTCCCCTAAGCCCTTAAGCCCCTACTCCCTACTTCGTCCCGTACATCCGATCGCCGGCGTCGCCGAGGCCGGGGACGATATAGCCCTTCTCGTTCAGCTTCTCGTCGATCGAGGCGGTGAAGACCGGCACGTCGGGATGGGCCGTGGTGAAGCGCTCGATGCCCTCGGGGGCCGCGAGCAGGCAGAGGAAGCGGATGTTGGTCGCGCCGCGCTCCTTGAGCTTTTCGACCGCCGCGATCGCCGAATTGGCCGTCGCCAGCATCGGGTCGACAACGATCACGAGGCGATCCTCGAGATTGCTCGGCGCCTTGAAGAAATATTCCACCGCCTGCAGGGTGTCATGGTCGCGGTACAGGCCGATATGGGCGACGCGCGCGGCCGGCACCAGGTCAAGCATGCCGTCGAGCAGGCCGTTGCCGGCGCGCAGCACCGAGGCGAACACCAGCTTCTTGCCCTCGAGCGTCGGTGCTTCCATCGTCACCAGGGGCGTTTCGATGGTGCGGGTGGTGAGTTCGAGGTCGCGGGTGACCTCGTAGCACAAGAGCAGCGAGATCTCGCGCAGGAGGCGGCGGAAACTCGCCGTCGACGTATCCTTGTCGCGCATGATGGTCAGCTTGTGCTGCACAAGTGGATGGTCGACGACTGTTACGCCCTGCATCTGTCTCTCCGCATACCGGTTACTGCTACCAATCTATCGTCTCCTACCCCGCGCGAATACCGAGGCAAAGCCCGCAATCACAGATTTCAGCGTCTCGGCGCCGCCGCGTCGAGCCTTGCCAGCAGTTGCGCGCGTGTCTTGCGGTCGACGAATGCCGCTTCGAGCGCGGTGCGGGTGATCTTGTGCAGCTGCCGCGCGGTGAGGCCAAACTGCTTCTCTGCCTCGTCGTATTCGCGCTTCAGCGACGTCCAGAAATAGGGCGGGTCGTCCGAGTTGAGCGTCACCTTGCAGCCTGCGGCGAGAAACTTTGGCAGCGGATGCTCGGCAAAGGACGGAAACACCTTGAGCTCGATGTTGGAGACCGGACAAATCTCCAGCACGATGCCTTCGTCGGCGATCCGTTTGACGAGGTCCGGGTTCTCGATCGCCTGTACGCCGTGGCCGATCCGGCTCGGGCGCAGGTGATTGAGGGCATCCGCCACGCTCTCCCAGCCGCCGAACTCGCCGGCATGGGTGGTGATGCCAAGGCCTGCCTCGCGGGCAATCTCGAAGGCGCGGACATAGTCTTCCGTGTCGCCAAAGCGCTCGTCGCCTCCCATGCCGAAGCCAGTCACCAGCGGGTGCCGGCAGGTCGCCGCGAAGCGCGCCGCAGCCTCGACCGATTCGACGCCGAAATGGCGCACGCCGGTGACGATCATGCGGCCTTCGATGCCGGTCTTGGCCTTTGCGCGTAGCATCCCCTCGCCCAGCGCATCCGTATAGGCCTTCGGCGAAAGCCCCGCGCGCCGGGCATGATCGGGCGAGGTGAAGACTTCCGAGTAGATGCAACCATCACGCGCCAGCGAGCTTAAATAATGCTCGGCGAGCCGGGCATAGTCTTCTTCGGTGCGAAACAGGTCAGCCGCGAAGTCATAGGCCGCGAGGAACGACGTGAAGTCATGCCAGACGAAGGTGTTGTCGCGGATGAAGCCGTCGGTCGGCTGGTTGTACTTTCGTGCCTGCTCGATGACGAGTTCGGGAGCTGCGGCTCCCTCGATATGGCAGTGGATCTCGGCCTTCAGCACCATACGCTTCTCCGGCATTTCCCGCACGCGAGGCGCGGCCGTTAATCGCGGGATCAACAATAGCGCGCGGGTGCATCATCGGCTATGGTCCGGCGCAAATTCGAACGGGTGACGCGTATGTCCGAACAGCGTACGACCGCTTCAGGCGGCATGGAAACAGCCTACGGCTTTCGCCAGGTCGGCCAGGGTGAGAAGCAGGGCCTCGTCAACGAGGTCTTTCACAAGGTCGCAAACCGCTATGACCTGATGAACGACCTGATGTCGGCAGGCATGCACCGCGTCTGGAAGGACGCGATGGTGACCTGGCTCAATCCACCGAAGACCCGACCCGACTGGCGCGTGCTCGACGTTGCCGGCGGCACCGGCGACATCGCCTTCCGCATCGTCGAGGCATCGAACCGCAATGCCCATGCCACCGTGCTCGACATCAACGGCTCGATGCTGTCCGTCGGCCGCGACCGCGCCGACAAGCGCGGGCTCTCGTCTTACGTCGACTTCGTCGAGGCGAATGCGGAGGAACTGCCGTTCGAGGACAACACCTTCGATGCCTACACGGTCGCCTTCGGCATCCGCAACGTGCCGCGCATCGACGTGGCGCTGAGCGAAGCCTACCGCGTGCTCAAGCCCGGCGGGCGCATCATGGTGCTGGAATTCTCCGAGGTCACCACGCCGCTCCTCGACCGCTTCTATGACACCTGGTCGTTCAACGCGATCCCGCGCATCGGCGACGCCGTCACCGGCGACGGCGAGCCGTACCGCTACCTTGTCGAGTCGATCCGCAAGTTCCCGAACCAGAAGAATTTTGCGACCATGGTCGAGCGCGCCGGCTTCGAGCGCGTGACCTGGCGCGACTATTCGGGCGGTATCGCCGCCTGCCACTCGGGCTGGAAGCTTTGAGGCGGCAGAACGGATGAGCACCATCGCCGCCTGGTTCCGGCTGGTTCGCGCCGGCTGGATCATGACCCGCGAAGGCGTCATCGCCGCCCTGCCCGGCGACCAGCTTTACGGCATGCCGAAGTTCGGCTGGCGCATCGCGCGCCTGCTGACCCGGCGCGGCGCGAAATACCAGCGGCGCGAGCTCAGGCTGTCACGCGCGATCGACCGCCTCGGCCCGTCCTACGTCAAGCTCGGCCAGTTCCTGGCGACGCGCCCGGACGTTGTCGGCGCGGAAATTGCCGCCGACCTCGCCAACCTCCAGGACAGGATGGAAAAGTTCCCGATGGCGGAGGCCGTCGAGGAAATCGAGGCCTCGCTGGGCCGTCCTATCGACGCGCTGTTCACCTCCTTCGAGGAGCCGATTGCAGCCGCCTCCATCGCGCAGGTCCACCCGGCACGCGTCAATCGCAACGGCGTCGAGGTACCGGTCGCGGTCAAGGTGACCCGTCCGGGCGTGCGCCAGCGCTTTTACGCCGACCTTGAAAGCTACTTCCTCGCGGCGCGGATGCAGGAGCGGTTCATGCCGTCGATGCGCCGCCTAAAGCCCGTTGAAGTGACGCGAGGTCTCGCCCAGACCACCAAAATCGAGATGGATCTGCGCCTCGAGGCTGCGGCCCTCTCCGAACTCGGCGAGAACACGAAGAGCGATCCCGGCTTCCGCGTGCCCTGGGTCGACTGGGAGCGCACCGGCCGCGACGTCATCACCATGGAGTGGATCGACGGCGTCAAGATGAACGACGTCGAGGGCCTGCTCGCCGCCGGCCACGACCTGCCGAAGCTTGCAGTCACGCTGATCCAGTCGTTCCTGCGCCACACGCTGCGCGACGGCTTCTTCCATGCGGATATGCACCCGGGCAACCTGTTCGTCGAGGCGGATGGCACCATCGTCGCCGTCGATCTCGGCATTGCCGGCCGCCTTGGCAAGAAGGAGCGCCGCTTCCTCGCCGAGATCCTCTACGGCTTCATCACCCGCGACTATCTGCGCGTGGCCGAGGTTCACTTCGAAGCCGGCTATGTGCCGCGCACGCATGACGTCAACGCCTTCGCGCAGGCGATCCGCGCGATCGGCGAGCCGATCCACGGCCAGCCGGCCGAGACCATTTCGATGGCGCGGCTGCTGACGTTGCTGTTCGAGGTGACCGAGCTCTTCGACATGGAAACGCGCACCGAGCTGGTGCTGCTGCAGAAGACCATGGTCGTCGTTGAGGGCGTTGCCCGCACGCTCGACCCCACCTTCAACATGTGGCGCGCGGCGGAACCCGTCGTCGGCAGCTGGATCCGTGACAATCTTGGCCCCAAGGGCATGCTCGACGATTTGCGCGACGGCCTGCACGCCGCCGCCGCCCTTGCCCGGCAGGCGCCGGAAATCGCCGCCCGCACCGAGCGGCTGTCGCGCGAAATCGACGCGATGGCCGAGAATGGCCTTCGCTTCGACGACGAAACCGCCCGCAAGATCGGTCAGGCCGAAGCCCGCCACACCCGCTCCGGCCGCATTGCCCTCTGGGTCATCGCCGCGCTGCTTGCCTGGATAGGCTGGCAGATTGGGTGATTTGACTGCAATGACAGCAAAACCTATTTTGCTGGCAGTGGAGGCATACATGGCAACCCTGACGATCAGGAACGTTCCGGAGCAAGTGAAGCAGGCGATCCGCAAGCGGGCTGCCGAGCGCGGCGTGTCGATGGAACAGGAGGCGCGCGAAGCTTTGGCGCGCGGGGCTGCGACCGCGCCTGCGCGGCCCAAGCCATCGATCGAAGCCATGTCCGCATTGGGACGCAAGCCGGTAGAGCCATTTGACCTCAAGCAGGTCAGTGACGAGATGTGGGAAGAAGGCCTTCGGTGAATTCGTTCGTCACCGACACTTCCGCCATCATCGCATTGCTCAACGACGAGGCCGAGGCCGCCGGTTTCAAGGTGGCCTTCCATGAAGCCGATGCCGTATTCATCAGTTCTGCGACCCTGTTTGAGCTTAGCTGTGTCGCGCGCGGTATCCGCTTCGTCGATAGCAGCGCTCGACTGCTTTCGCTCCTCGATCTTCTCGCCCTTACGTCCGTGCCCTTTGACGACGAACAACTCGCTATCGCGCGACGCGCGTACACGACCTATGGCCGAGGCTCCGGTCACCCGGCCAGGCTCAACATGGGTGACTGCTTTTCCTACGCGCTGGCGAAATCGCGAAACCTTTTGCTGCTATTCAAGGGCGATGATTTCGCCCACACCGACATCGAACCCGCATTGAGGCGGCCATGAGCCTTTCTAAAAAGCGCATCCTGCTCATCATTGGCGGCGGCATTGCCGCCTACAAGTGCCTCGACCTGATCCGCAGGCTGCGCGAACGGGGTGCGGCGGTGCGCTGCGTGATGACGAAGGGCGCGCAGGAATTCATCACCCCGCTCTCCGTCGGGGCGCTTTCCGCCGATCACGTCTTCACCGAACTGTTCGACCGCCAGGACGAGCACGATGTCGGCCACATCCGCCTGTCGCGCGAGGCCGACCTTCTCGTCGTCGCGCCTGCAACCGCCGACCTGATGGCGAAGATGGCGCATGGCCATGCCGACGACCTTGCCTCGACCGTGCTGATGGCGACCAACAAGCCGGTGCTGATTGCGCCAGCCATGAATCCGATGATGTGGAACCATCCTGCGACGCGCCGCAACCGCGAGACGCTCCAGCGCGACGGCATCCATTTCGTCGGGCCGATGCGCGGCGAGATGGCCGAAAGCGGCGAGGCCGGCGAAGGCCGGATGGCCGAGCCACTCGACATCGTCGCGGCGATTGCCGCTCTCCTCGACGACACTCCGAAGCCGCTTGCGGGCAAGAAGATCATCGTCACCTCCGGCCCGACGCATGAGCCGATCGATCCGGTCCGCTACATCGCCAACCGTTCCTCGGGCAAGCAGGGCCACGCGCTGGCGGCAGCCCTCGCAAAACTCGGCGCCGACGTGCGCCTCGTATCCGGGCCGGTGACGATTCCCGATCCCGCGGGCGTTTCCGTTCATCGCGTCGAGACGGCGCGGCAGATGCTGGCAGCGGTCGAAGCCGAGCTTCCGGCCGATGCCGGCGTGTTCGTCGCCGCCGTCGCCGACTGGCGCACGGAGGGCGAGGCCAGCCAGAAGATCAAGAAGGAGCCCGGCAAGGGCGCGCCTTCCCTGCAGATGGTCGAAAACCCTGACATTTTGGCCACCATCGGCCATCACGCGCAGCGCCCTGCCCTTGTCGTCGGCTTTGCCGCAGAGACGCAGAACGTCATAGAGAACGCGCGCAAGAAGCTCGACAAGAAGGGCGCGGACCTGATCGTCGCCAACGACGTGTCGCACGACAGCGGCATCAATCCCGGCGGCGTAATGGGCGGCGACCGCAATTCGGTGCGGATCGTGACGCGAGACGGCGTCGAGGACTGGCCCGAGCTTTCCAAGGACGAAACCGCCGCACGCCTTGCGGAGATGATCGCGAGAAGGCTGCAGTAACTGGTCTTTTTCGTAACTCGCACTCCACAACGCGCCTCCACCATAAATGGGGGAGGATTCTCAGGCTGCGGAGGCGGCAACGACGCGCCCCTTCCTGAAACGTTCAGGCATGGATCCTCGGGTCAAGCCCGAGGATGACGACGGGAAAAGCGCCGCAGAACAATGCGGAGACGCTGATGCCGGCCGGAGGTGCTTCGGTCCTGTGACTTTGCCGGCAACACGAATACCTCTCAATTTCGTCATCCTCGGGCTCGACCCGAGGATCCATGCCTGAACGTCGAAGCATGGGCCGACGCCGCAGACCGGGCGGCTACCTCCGCCGTCCCTACCCTGCCCTCACCCTTCTCAACACCGCCTTCGGTGTGCGGGGTCTGGCCTCGCCGATCGAATAGGCGGCAGTGAGCGCGGCCGCCGCCTCATCCGCCTCAGCCTCTCTGCGCGCGTGGACCAGCGCGAGCCGGTCGCCCGCGCGCACCTCGGCGCCAACCGGCAGAATGTCGGAGATCCCGACCGCATGGTCGATCTCCTGCTCGGGCCTCGTGCGGCCGCCGCCGAGTCCCACCACCGCCATGCCGATCTCGCGCGAGCGGATGCCGGTGACGAAGCCGGACGCGACCGACCTCACCTCGCGCACCACCGGCGCCCTTGGCAGATAGTCCTGATAGCGCTCGACGAAATCCGCCGGCCCGCCAAGCGCTGCCACCATCCGCCCGAACACGTCGGCTGCTCGACCGCTTTCCAGCGCAACGCTTGCGCGGCGTTCGGCCTGCGTATGCGTCTGAGCAATTCCCGCGGCCAGCAGCATTTCGGCTGCGAGGCCGATCGTCACCTCGCGCAGGCGCGGGTCGCGCCGGCGGCTGGTCAGCATCTCGACGGCATTCGCCACCTCCAGCGCATTGCCGGCCGCGCTCGCCAGCGGCTGGTTCATGTCGGTAATCAGCGCGCTTGCCGGCAGCCCCGCCCCGTCCGAAACCTCGACGAGGCTCTGCGCCAGCGCCGAGGCCGCCTTCGTGGAGGACATGAAGGCGCCGTTGCCGGCCTTGACGTCCAGCACCAGCGATTGCACCCCCGCGGCGAGTTTCTTCGACAGGATCGAGGCAGTGATCAGCGGCACAGACTCGACCGTCGCCGTCACGTCGCGGATGGCATAGAAGCGCTTGTCGGCCGGCGCGAGATCGGCGGTCTGGCCGATGATCGCACAGCCCGTCTGGCGCACCACCTTGCGGAACAGCGCATTGTCCGGCTGGCTCACATAGCCCGGAATGGCGTCCATCTTGTCGAGCGTGCCGCCGGTGTGGCCGAGACCGCGCCCCGAAATCATCGGCACATAGGCGCCGCAGGCGGCGACGATCGGCGCAAGCAAAAGGGAGACGTTGTCGCCAACGCCTCCCGTCGAATGCTTGTCGGTAACGGGCCCCGGCAGGTCCGACCAGTCGAGGACGGAGCCGGAATCGCGCATCGCCAACGTCAGCGCCACCGCCTCGTCGCGGCTCATGCCGTTGAAGAAGACTGCCATGGCGAATGCCGCCACCTGGCCTTCGGAAAAGCTCCCCGAGACGAGACCGTCGACGAAGGCGACGATCTCTTCCCGGCTCAGGTCCCCGCCATCACGCTTCTTGCGAATGATCTCCTGCGGGAACATGGGGCTTTCCTTTCGATCAGCCGGCCCGGTCGCGCGCCTTCAGCTCGAGGCGCCGTGCGTGCAGCACCGGCTCGGTGTAGCCCGAGGGCTGCTCGCGGCCCTTGAAGACGAGGTCGCAGGCGGCGAGGAAGGCAATCGAGTTCTCGAAGTCGGGCGCCATCGGCCGGTAGAGCGGGTCGCCCTCGTTCTGCCGGTCAACGACGGCCGCCATGCGCTTCATCGTCTCCATTACCTGATCGCGCGAAACGACGCCGTGGTGCAGCCAGTTCGCCATGTGCTGGGCCGAGATGCGAAGCGTCGCGCGGTCTTCCATCAGGCCGACATCGTTGATGTCCGGCACCTTGGAGCAGCCGACGCCCTGGTCGATCCAGCGCACGACATAGCCGAGAATGCCCTGCGCATTGTTGTCGAGCTCGCGCTGGATTTCCTCGGGCGTCCAGTTCGGACGGGTCGCAACCGGAACCGACAGGATATCCGACAGCTTCGCACGCTCGCGATTGCGCAGGCTCTCCTGCACCGCATGCACGTCGACCTTGTGGTAGTGGGTCACGTGCAGGGTGGCGGCCGTCGGCGACGGCACCCAGGCGGTGTTGGCACCAGCCTTGGGATGCGCGATCTTCTGCTCCAGCATCGCAGCCATCATGTCGGGCATCGCCCACATGCCCTTGCCGATCTGGGCGCGGCCGGAAAGGCCGCATTCGAGGCCGATGTCGACGTTCCACTGCTCGTAGGCGCCGATCCAGGCGGCCTGCTTCATGTCGCCCTTGCGGATCATCGGGCCGGCTTCCATCGAGGTGTGGATCTCGTCGCCTGTGCGGTCGAGGAAGCCGGTGTTGATGAACACCACGCGCTCCCTGGCGGCGCGGATGCACTCCTTGAGGTTCACCGTCGTGCGGCGCTCCTCGTCCATGATGCCCATCTTGATGGTGTTTGGCGCCATGCCGACCAGCTTCTCGACGCGGGTGAAGAGGTCGACCGCGAAGGCGACTTCCTCCGGGCCGTGCATCTTCGGCTTCACGACATACATCGAGCCGGCGCGGCTGTTGGCGCGGCGGCCGTTCGGGCCGACGTCATGCAGCGCGATCAGCGCGGTGATCGCGGCATCCATGATGCCTTCCGGGATTTCGGAGCCGCCGGCCAGCAGGATCGCCGGGTTGGTCATCAGGTGACCGACATTGCGCACCAGCATCAGCGAGCGGCCTGGCAGCACCAGCTTCTTGCCGTCCACGCCGGTGTATTCGCGATCCGGGTTGAGCCTGCGGGTAAAGGTCTTGCCGCCCTTCTCGATTTCCTCGGCAAGGTCGCCCTTCATCAGGCCAAGCCAGTTGCGGTAGACGGCGACCTTGTCCTCGGCGTCGACGGCGGCGACCGAGTCCTCGCAGTCCTGGATCGTCGTCAGCGCCGCCTCGAGGATGACATCGGCAATGCCGGCCTTGTCGGTCTTGCCGATCGGGCTGTCGCGGTTGATGACGATCTCGAGGTGAAGGCCGTTCTTCGTCAGCAGGATCGAGGTGGGCGCGAGCGCATCGCCAAGGTAGCCCGCAAGCTGCGAGCCATCGGTGAGGCCGGTCATCGCGCCGTCCTCGAGCGTCACCGCCAGACGGCCTTCGGCAATCGCGAACGACTTCGCGTCCTTCCAGCTCGCACGATCAAGCGGCGCGCTTTCATCGAGGAAGTTGCGGGCCCAGGCGATCACTTTCTCGCCGCGCACCGGGTTGTAGCCCTTGCCCTTCTCGGCGCCGCCATCTTCCGGAATGGCGTCCGTGCCGTAGAGCGCGTCATAGAGCGAGCCCCAGCGCGCATTGGCGGCGTTGAGCGCATAGCGCGCATTCATCACCGGCACGACCAGCTGCGGGCCGGCAACGACGGCGATCTCCGGATCGACGTTCTCGGTCGTGACCGTGAACTCCGGGCCCTCCGGCAGCAGGTAGCCGATCTCGCGCAGGAACGCTTCGTATGCGGCCATGTCCGACGGCGCGCCGTTGGCGCGGTGCCAGTCGTCGATCTTCGCCTGCAGCTCGTCGCGCTTTGCCAGCAGCGCCCGGTTTTTCGGCGTCAGCTCGCTGGCGATGGCGGCAAAGCCTGCCCAGAACGCGTCTGCCTCTACTCCGGTCCCCGGAAGCGCCTCCTCCGCTACAAAGCGGTGCAACTCCGCCGCGATTTGAAGACCGTGCGCGTTGACGCGATCCGACATGCTTACCTCCAATAGATGTCAATTGCGCAGGTCTTTCACCACGCCCGGGGCTGCGGGTCAATTCGCGTGTGTATTGAAAGACTGTTGCTGATCCGGGCGCAATTCGGCCAGGCGAAGCGGCTGGTTGCACCGGCAAGCGAATTGAACAAATACTGTCCGATCGGCTGCCGTGATGGGGCAAATTAAAAAGGGGGACAGAGCACGGGACCGACCAGAGCAACTTCAAGCCCTTGAGAGGGGACGCAAGATGGAATGGATCACCGGCTTCTTCTCACTTCTCGATAGCCTGACCTGGGGATGGGCGCTTATTCCGATCCTCGTGGTCTTCGGCATCTTCATCACGGCGATGACCGGCTTCGTCCAGTTCGAATACTTCTTCCGCATGTTCCGGGTCCTGACGTCGGACGACGAGGGCGCGGACCCCAACGCGGTCAGTGCACGTCAGGCACTGCTCGTTTCGGTTGGCGGTCGCGTGGGCGGCGGCAACATCGCCGGCGTCGCGGTGGCGATTACGCTTGGCGGTCCGGGCGCCGTATTCTGGATGTGGGCGATCGCGCTGGTCGGCATGGCAACGAGCCTCGTCGAATGCACGCTGGCGCAGCTCTACAAGCGCAGCGTCGGCGACGGCACCTATCGCGGTGGTCCGGCTTCCTACATCATCCACGGCATCGGCCAGCGCTACCGGTGGCTCGCCATCCTCTACGCCATCTGCCTGATGGCCGCCTTTGCTTTCGGCTTCAACGCGTTCCAGGGCAACACCTTTGCCGGCGCAGTCAATGAAGGCTTCGGCGTCGACCGGATCTGGCCGGCGATCGCGCTCGTCATCATCACCGCCTTCATTGTCTACGGCGGCATCAAGCGTATCGCCAAGGCGTCGGACATCATCATCCCGATCATGGCGCTCGGCTACATCGCGCTCGCGCTGCTCACGATCATCGTCAACATCACCGAACTCCCGGGGGTGCTGTGGAGCATCGTCGCCAACGCGTTCGGTCTTGAGGAAGCCGTCAGCGGCGGCGTCGGTGCGGCGCTCGCGCAAGGCCTGCGGCGCGGCCTGTTCTCGAACGAGGCGGGTCTCGGCTCCGCACCCAACGTGGCGGCCACCGCGCTGGTGCGTCACCCGATGAGCCAGGGCATCACGCAGTCGCTGTCGGTGTTCATCGACACCATCGTCATCTGCACCTGCACCGCCTTCCTCATCCTGCTCAGCCCGGTCTACCAGCCGGGGGCAGAAGGCATCGACGGCATCGTGCTGACGCAGCAGTCGCTGGCCAGCCAGTTCGGCACCTGGTCGCTGTACTACCTGACCATCATGATCGTGCTCTTCTCGTTCTCGACGATCATCTACAACTACTATCTCGGCGAGACGGCGCTGTCGGTGATGACGACGCATCCGGTCGCCGTGCACATCCTGCGAATAGCCGTGGTCGCTATGGCCTTCCTCGGCGCGATCGCGCCGGGCGCAACCTCGGTGTTCTTCTTCTCCGATCCGCTGATGGGCTTGCTCGCGCTGGTCAATCTGGTCGCCATCATGATGCTGTTCCCCGTCGCCCTGCGCGTGCTCAACGATTACCGGGCGCAGCTGGCAGCCGGTATCTCACGGCCGGTGTTCAACCCCGACGACTTCAGGGATCTCGACATCGATCCAACCGCATGGCCCTATGCCAAGGAGGCACAGCCCTACGCCAAGCCTTTGCGGCACGAAGGCGAAGCCATCGTCTGACGCTGAGGTCAGGCGGACACGCGAAACTGGTCAGGCCGCGATACGCGGCCTGCCCGAAGCCGTCGCGGTAATCACCGCTTCCACGAAGGTACGCTGGCCCTCGACGGTAGCGGTGCGGATGTCGCGGTCGAGCACGATCTCGGCATCGTCAGCCCCGGCCTGCTCGGCACGGCGCGCAGCCGCATCGCGCACCAGACGCGTCGCTTCCTCCATCGCCCTTTCCTCGTCGCCGAAATCAATCGGCCCCTCGGGCGACGACACGCGGAAGATGCCGGCTTGCGGCTGGCTGATCTGGATTTCCGCAGACACCCTCACCTGCCCGACCACAGCGCCCAGCGCATTGGCGACGTCGGTGTCTTCCGGCACCACGCAGTCGTTTCCGACGAGGCCCGAAAGCTTCGCATAGTGCAGCGGGGCGGAGGCGCCGAGGCCAATCACCGGCCGGTCGAGCGCAAGCGTCATTTTCGTGATGCCGTGGCGCTGTTCGAGCGCGCGCTGCACCAGCTCGTGGTTGACCGCATCCGAGCCGTGGAAGCCGTCCTCGGCAAAGGCCGTCTCGAGAATGACTTCGGCCGAGCGCCGAGTCAGCGCCGCCAGCACCATTTCCGACACCTCTTCCGGCGCCGAGGCGATCGGCTCACCGCGCCCGTCCTTGCGCTTGGCAAACAGCGTTGCGCCCAGCCGCGCGGCTTCCGCGTTCCAGTTTGACTGGCGTCCAAGCACATGCGCCGCATCCGAGGGCGTGAAGCCGGAAATGTGCACCAGCCCGCGCGCGACCAGCCGGTTGAGCGTCGCTGCCTGCGCGTTCGAGGTCAGCAGCCGGTCGAGTGGCTGCGGGTCCGCAGAGATCGTCGCGTAGAGCTTTTCCTCCGCCGGCGTCAGCCCGGCCGCGTGGCGGTCGGGAACGCCGGTGCGCAGCGCAAAGCGGCCGTCGAGCCGGCCCATCGTCGTCGCGCGAACCTGTCGCTCCAGCGCCTCGATGACGCTTTCATGCCGGCTTGCCGCCAGCGACAGCGGCACCAGTCGGCGTGGTCCCAGCACGATGCGCGGACGCAGGCCGCCGTCCTCAAGTGAAACCTCGGAGTCGCCGCCGAGGCCAAAAGTGTGCATCGCCACCGCCTCGACCATGGTGCGGAAGCCGCCGACGGTGGCACCCTCCGGGTCAAGCCGCGGCCGGCCGCCGTCGAGCACCGCAACGTCGGTCGTCGTGCCGCCGATGTCGGAGACAACCGCATCGTCGAGGCCGGTGAGGTGCCGCGCGCCGACGAGGCTGGCGGCCGGGCCGGACAAGATCGTCTCGATCGGTCGGCGCCGGGCAAAGGAGGCAGACACCAGCGCGCCATCGCCGCGTACCACCATCAGCGGCGCCGCAATCCCGCGCGCGGCGAGAAAACCTTCAGTCGCCGCGATCAGCCGGTCGATCATCGAGATCAGCCGGGCATTGAGCAGCGTCGTCAGCGCACGGCGCGGCCCGCCGAGTTTGGCCGACAGCTCGTGGCTCGACGTCACGGGGAGCCCGGTGCGCTCGCGGATGAGTTCGGAGACTGCCAGCTCATGCGCCGGGTTGCGCACGGCAAAGTAGGCACAGACGGCAAAGCCGGTGACGCTTGTCCCAAGTTCCGGCAGCGCTTCTTCCAGCTTCGAGGTGTCGAGCAGCTGCGCGTTGCCGTGCACGTCATGACCGCCGGGAATGAAGATCACCGGGTCGGAGCCGAGTGCCGCGCGCAGCCCTGCGCGATCAAGATCGTCCTCGGAAAAGCCGACCATAACGAGCGCGACGCGCCCGCCCTGCCCTTCCACCAGCGCATTGGTGGCGAGCGTCGTCGACATCGACACCAGCCGGATGCTCGCGGCCGGCACCGCCGCCTTTTCAAGCACCCGGTCCACCGCGCCGGAAATGCCTTCGGCGAGGTCGTGGCGGGTCGTCAGCGACTTTGCCTTGGCGAGCACTTCGCCCCTGGGACCCGCGGACTCGTCCCACAGCACCGCGTCGGTGTATGTACCGCCGGTATCGATGCCGAGAAAAAGGCTGGAAGAGGACTTATTGGAAGCAGACATGTGCTCCGCTTTAGCCGAAGGCGCGCACCAAAGCATCTGTCATTTGCGACCGAAAAGCGTTAGAGACGCGGCATGGAACTGAACGACACGATCACCCGCGAAGAGCCACGTGGCGAGGCTGTCATCGCCGCTCCGACCAAGAAGGTCTTCATCAAGACCTATGGTTGCCAGATGAACGTCTATGACTCGCAGCGCATGACCGATGCGCTGACGGCGGACGGCTATGCGCAGACCGAGACGCTCGAGGATGCCGACCTCGTCCTTTTGAACACCTGCCACATCCGCGAACGGGCGGCGGAGAAGGTCTATTCGGAGCTCGGCCGCATCAACAAGCTCAAGGCGGAGCGCCGCGAGGCCACCGGCCGCGACATGGTCGTCGGCGTCACCGGCTGCGTCGCGCAGGCCGAAGGCGACGAGATCATCCGCCGCTCGCCGGTGGTGGACCTGGTTGTCGGCCCGCAGACCTACCACCGCCTGCCGCAGGTGGTGAAGAAGGCGCTTGGCGGCGAGAAGGTCGTCGAAACCGAATACGCGATCGAGGACAAGTTCGAGCACCTGCCGCAGCTGCAGAAGGCAGCCGTGCGCAGCCGCGGCGTCACCGCTTTCCTCACCGTTCAGGAAGGCTGCGACAAGTTCTGCACCTTCTGCGTGGTGCCCTATACGCGCGGCTCGGAAATCTCGCGCCCGGTCTCGCAGATCGTTGCCGAGGCCGAGCGGCTTGCGGATGCCGGCGTGCGCGAGGTGACGCTCCTTGGTCAGAACGTCAACGCCTGGCATGGCGAAGGCCCGGACGGCAGGGAATGGGGACTGGCGCAGCTCCTGTTCCGCCTTGCCGAGATCCCCGGCATCGCGCGCCTGCGCTACACCACCAGCCATCCGCGCGACATGGACGCGGACCTGATTGCTGCCCATCGCGACCTGCCGATGCTGATGCCCTATCTGCACCTGCCGGTGCAGTCGGGCTCCGACCGCATCCTCAAGGCGATGAACCGCAAGCACAAGGCCGAGGACTACATCCGCCTCATCGAGCGCATCCGCGAGGCGCGGCCGGACATTGCCATGTCCGGCGACTTCATCGTCGGCTTCCCCGGCGAGACGGACGAGGACTTCGAGGCGACCATGCAGCTCATCCGCGAGGTGAACTACGCCCAGGCCTTCTCGTTCAAATATTCGCAACGTCCGGGAACGCCGGGCGCGGATATGAAGTTTCAGGTCGAGGAAAGCGTCAAGGACGAACGGCTCCAGCGGCTGCAGGCCCTCTTGATGGAACAGCAGCACGCCTTCACCGCCTCACGCGTCGGCCTCGAGATGGATGCCCTGATCGAGAAACCGGGCCGCAAACCCGGCCAGATTGTGGGCCGCTCGCCTTGGTTGCAGCCCGTTATTGTTGATGAAAACGCGGCCCAAATCGGCGACATTATCAAGGTGCGAATCACGAGTGCGGGTCCCAACAGCCTCTTTGCCGTCCCGGCCTGAGGCCTACCGAGGAGAGACGTTATTTGAGCGCCGCCACCGACCTGAAAGCACTGCCCTCCGGGGCATCTGACATGGCGCACATCGTCCTGACCTTCGACAACAACAAACTCGCGAGTGCCCTCTACGGGCAGTTCGACGAGAACCTCGCAAGGCTGGAACAGAAGCTCGGCATCGAAATCAGCTCCAAGGGCAACCAGCTCAGCATCAAGGGCGAGCCAACGGCGGCGGAACATGCGCGCCGTGCGCTCGATTATCTCTACGAGTTGCTGCAGAAAGGCGCCGAGCTCTCGCCGTCGGACGTCGACGGCGCGGTGCGGATCGCAGTCGCCACCGACGACCAGCTGACGCTGCCGACACTCGAACGCAAGGGCAAGATGAACGCCGCGCAGATATCGACCCGAAAGCGCACGATCTATGCGCGGTCCGCCAACCAGGACGCGTATATGCGCGCGCTGGAGCGCTCCGAGCTCGTGTTCGGCATCGGCCCGGCCGGTACCGGCAAGACCTACCTCGCCGTCGCGCACGCGGCGATGCTGCTCGAGCGCGGCCTGGTTGAGCGCATCATCCTCTCGCGCCCCGCCGTCGAGGCCGGCGAGCGCCTCGGCTTCCTGCCGGGCGACATGAAGGAGAAGGTCGACCCCTATCTTCGCCCGCTCTACGACGCGCTCTACGACATGATCCCGGCCGACAAGGTCGAACGCGCGATTGCCGCCGAGGTCATCGAGATCGCCCCGCTCGCCTTCATGCGCGGCCGCACGCTGCGCAATGCCGCCGTGATCCTCGACGAGGCGCAGAACACCACATCGATGCAGATGAAGATGTTCCTGACGCGTCTCGGCGAAGGCAGCCGCATGATCGTCACCGGCGATCCCTCGCAAATCGACCTGCCGCCGAACACCCGTTCGGGCCTGGTCGAGGCGCTGCAGGTGCTGGACGGCGTGCCGGGTATCGTGACGGTCCGATTCAGCGACGTCGACGTCGTGCGCCATCACCTGGTCGCCGAGATCGTCAAGGCTTATGACCGGCACGGCGCGGGCGCCGGGCCGAAGGGACGCGAAGACATTTGATCGACATTGACATCACCGTCGAGGCCGGCAGCTGGGCTCCGGAGGAGACTCTTCACGCGATTGTGAACACTGCCGTTGACGCGTGCCTCGCCGAGCTTGGCCTCGAAGGCGACAGCGAGCTTTCGCTGCTGTTCACCGACGATGCGCACATCCAGGTCATCAACCGCGAATGGCGCGGCAAGGACAAGCCGACAAATGTGCTGTCGTTTCCGGCATTTGACACCGCTCCGGGCGACCCGCTGTCGCCCATGATGGGCGACATCGTCATCGCCTACGAGACGGTCGAATCCGAGGCCACTCTGGAAAAAAAGCCGTTCGATCACCATCTCACGCATCTGATCGTACACGGACAGCTGCACCTGCTAGGATACGATCACGAGGACGAGGAAGAGGCCGAGGAGATGGAGGCGCTTGAGCGCCGTATCCTTGCCAGACTTGATATTCCCGATCCATATGAGTAACTGGAATCGTCCAACGATCTGGAAGCGATGAACGAGAACGCACAGAAGGCCGCCCCTGCAGAGCAGGGTAATGGCGGCCAGCAGGGCGCCGAACAATCTGGCGAAGCCCACAGTACATCCGCCGGGCGAACCGGCGCGATACCATCCATCATAGACCGTCTGTTCGGACGATTCCGGCATCGGAACGGCTCGAATCTGCGTGAAGACCTGGCTGACGCCCTTTCCGACGACGCCACGGAGGACACGGGATCGACCTTCTCGCCGGCCGAACGCGCGATGCTCAACAACATCCTGCGGCTGCGCGAACTGCGCGTCGAGGACGTCATGGTGCCGCGCGCCGACATCGAGGCGATCGACCTCTCGACCAAGCTCGGTGATCTGCTGATGCTGTTCGAGGAGTCCGGCCGCTCGCGTATGCCGGTCTACCACGAGAACCTCGATGACCCGCGCGGTATGGTTCATATCCGCGACGTCGTCGGCCATGTCACCCGCCTGGCGAAGCAGAAGCGCCGCGGCCGCAAGAACGGCCACAGCAGCGGTTCGCTCGACCTTGCCAATGTCGACCTGTCGCAGACGGTCGAAGAGGCGAACATCATTCGTCCGGTGCTGTTCGTGCCGCCGTCCATGCTTGCATCAGACCTGATGGCGCGCATGCAGGCCGAGCGCATCCAGATGGCGCTGGTGATCGACGAATATGGCGGCACCGACGGCCTCGTCTCGCTGGAGGACGTGGTCGAGATGGTCGTTGGCGACATCGAAGACGAGCACGACGATGACGAACCGATGATCGTCCGCGCGTCCGAAGGCGTGTTCCTGGTCGATGCGAAGGCGGAGATCGAGGAAGTCGCGGAAGTAATTGGCGACGCCTTCAAGGCGGGCGAACATGCCGAGGACGTCGACACGATCGGCGGCATGATCTTCAACACGCTGGGCCGTGTTCCGGCCCGTGGCGAAGTCGTCCGTGCGATCCCGGGCTTCGAGTTCCACGTTCTCGATGCGGACCCGCGCCGCGTCAAGCGCGTGCGCATCGTCCAGACGAGGGTGGCGGCAGAACGCCGCCGCGCCGCTGCAAAATCCGCAGCGCGTGAGGAACAGGGCGCTACTGATGCGCTCGCTAGCCAGCCGGAAGCGGCTTCGAATTAGCGCAATTCCAGGAAAAGTGGAAACCGGTTTTCCGTCCGGAAATGCGCTAAAGCAAAGACTTAGTTCGGAAAGATCCCGCGTTCGGCCACCTGAATACCGGCCGGACCGAGGATCACGGCAAACAGCACCGGCAGAAAGAACAGGATCATCGGCACTGTCAGCTTCGGCGGCAGTGCCGCGGCTTTCTTCTCGGCCTCGTTCATGCGCATGTCGCGGCTTTCGGCGGCGAGCACGCGCAGCGCGTGCGCAACGGGCGTACCGTATCGTTCTGCCTGTGTGAGCGCCTGCGTCACGCTCTTCACCGTCTCGAGGCCCGTGCGTGCGGCAAGGTTTTCGTAGGCCTGGCGGCGCTCCTGCAGGAACGACAGCTCGGCATTGGTCAGCACGAATTCTTCTGCCAGTTCCACCGACTGCGCGCCGATCTCATCGGCGACGCGGCGGAACGCCGCCTCAACCGACATGCCAGATTCCACACAGATCAGCAGAAGGTCGAGCGCATCCGGCCAGGCGCGCTGGATCGACTGCTTGCGCTTCTGCGCACGGTTCGAGACGTAGAGGATCGGCGCATAGAAGCCCGCATAGGCCAGCAGGACGCAGACGAACAGCTTCATGAACACCGGCTGCTCGGCCAGCCCGCCCATGACGAAGATGTAGAACAGGCCAAGGGCGAAACCGACGAACGGCAGCACCAGCCGGAAGAACAGGAAGTAGGTCAGCGGGTTCTGGCCGCGGAAGCCCGCGACCTTCAACTTGTTGACCGTGTTCTCGTCGGCGAGTGCGCGCTTGAGATCCAAGCGTTCCACCAGCTTGCGCATGCCGGCCGGCGTTGCCTCCTCGCGCAGGCCGCGGCGGCGCCGATCGGCCTCTGCCGCGAGGCGTGCACGCTGCTGCGCGCGCAGCTCGTCGCGCTCGATCGCCACTGCCTTCATGCGCGCCTTGAGCGGATCGCCGCTCAGCGACGGCATCAGCGTCATCACCGTGACGAACACGGCGATCGACACGACCAGCGCCGCCACGAAGGAAGGATCGGTTACGGCATCGGCGACCAGCTTGATCATGCGCAGCCCCCTAGATCTCGAAATTCATCATCTTCTTCATCACGAAGATGCCCATGGACATCCAGAGGCCGGAGACGACCAGGATGAAGTGGCCCGTCGGATGGACGAAGAGCGGCATGATGTAGCCCGGGCTCGACAGGTAGACGAGGAAGGCGACGATGAACGGCAGTGCGCCGATGATGACGGCGGATGCCTTCGCTTCCATCGACAGCGCCTGGATCTTCGCCTTCATCTTCTTGCGGTCGCGCAGCACCTTCGACAGGTTGCCAAGCGCCTCGGAGAGGTTGCCGCCCGCCTGGCTCTGGATCTGGATGACGATGCCGAAGAAGCTCGCCTCCGGGCAGGGCATGGTTTCAGGCATGCGCAGAACCGCCTCGGGCAGCGACAGGCCAAGCTGCTGCGATTCCACCACGCGGCGGAATTCCGTGCGCACCGGCTCCGGCGCCTCGGCCGCGATCAGCCGGACGGCGTCGTTGAGCGGCAGGCCCGATTTCACTGCACGCACGATCACGTCGAGCGCGTTCGGCAGTTCCGCCAGGAACGCGTTGACGCGGCGGCGGCGGATGAAGGTAACGATCCAGCGCGGCAGGCCGAACATGCCGGCCACGAAGGCGCCCGGAACGACCAGCAGCGGCGCACCAATCACGAGCGCAATGAACGCGCAGGCAACGCCGCAGATCACCGAATAGACCCAGAACCGCTGAATCGTCAGTTCTAGGCCCGCCTGCTTGAGCTGGACCTTCAGCGGCGGCTTCCTCGACTTCTGGTCGCGGTTCTTTTCCTTCGCTTCCAGTTCCTTGAGCGAATCCTGCACCGACTTGCGCCGCCGGGCGACCTCCGCCAGGCGGTCGCGCGAAGCCTTGAGCGAGGCGCCGTCGGTCTCCGCACGCTTGATCGCGTTCAGGCGCTGGCCAACCTTGCGCTCGCTCTCGACGGACTTGAACAGCAAGGCATAGGCGAGCGCGCCGGCGCTGATTGCCGCCAGAACCACGAAGACCAAGGTACCGCTCATCGTGCCCCCTTCTCCATCGCCTCGAGCGCGGTGGCGAGACGGGCTTCCTCGCCGTAGTAGCGCGCGCGGTCCCAGAAGGCCGGGCGGCCGACACCGGTCGAGATGTGCTGGCCAAGGATGCGGCCCTGTGCGTCCTCGCCCTGGATATCGTAGGTGATCAGGTCCTGCGTGATGATGACGTCGCCTTCCATGCCGATCACCTCGGTGACGTGGGTGATGCGGCGCGAGCCGTCGCGCAGGCGCGCGGCCTGGATGATGACGTCGACCGAACCGACGATGATCTCGCGAACCGTCTTCTGCGGCAGCGTGTAGCCGCCCATGGCGATCATCGATTCCATACGGCTCAGGCATTCGCGCGGGCTGTTGGCGTGGATCGTGCCCATCGAACCGTCGTGACCGGTGTTCATCGCCTGCAGCAGGTCGAACACTTCCGGTCCGCGCACTTCGCCGACGATGATACGTTCGGGGCGCATGCGCAGGCAGTTCTTGACCAGATCACGCATGGTGACCTCGCCCTCGCCCTCGAGGTTCGGCGGGCGGGTTTCGAGGCGCACCACGTGCGGCTGCTGCAGCTGCAGTTCCGCCGAGTCCTCGCAGGTGATGATGCGCTCGTCGCGGTCGATGTAGTTGGTCAGGCAGTTCAGCAGCGTCGTCTTACCCGAACCGGTACCGCCCGAGATGATGACGTTGCAACGGACGCGGCCGATGATCTTGAGCACCTCCGCACCTTCCTGCGTGATGGCGCCCAGCCGCACCAGCTGGTCGAGCGTCAGCTTGTCCTTCTTGAACTTGCGGATCGTCAGCGCCGCGCCGTCGATCGACAGCGGCGGGGCGATGACGTTGACGCGCGAGCCGTCGGGCAGGCGCGCGTCGCAAATCGGGCTCGATTCATCGACGCGGCGGCCAACCTGGCTGACGATGCGCTGGCAGATGTTCAGGAGTTGCTGGTTGTCGCGGAAGCGGATGCTGGTCTTTTCGACCTTGCCGCCGACTTCGATGTAAACCTCTTTCGAGCCGTTCACCATGATGTCGGCGATGTCGTCGCGCGCCAGCAGCGGCTCGAGCGGGCCGTAGCCGAGGACGTCGTTGCAGATGTCCTCGAGCAGCTCCTCTTGCTCGGAGATGGACATCGCGAAATTCTTGATCGCGATGATGTCGTTGACGATGTCGCGGATTTCCTCGCGCGCCGCGTCGGGTTCGAGCTTCGCAAGCTGCGACAGGTCGATCGTGTCGATCAGCGCCGTGAAGACCTGGCTCTTGGTGTCGTAGTAACTGTCGCTGCGCTCGCGCTTCAGGGCCTTCGGCACCTCTGAGGAAATGGGCGGTGCAAAATCGGCCAGGCGCTGTGACATGCCTCCCATCGGCGCGTCGATCGCCGGGCGCGGCCTGACCGCAACCTCGTCGAGAACCGGCACGCCGGGTGCGCTCGGCGCTGGCGCGGGCCGGAGTTCCGGCGTCTCGCGCATTCCCCTGTCGTTGCCTCTTCTGCCAAACATCTGAGTGACCGCTCGTCCGTACTGGGTTTACTTCTTGATCCGAAGCCGGCTGATGATGTCCCCAAGGCCCGACTTCTTCTTCGCCTTCACCTCCGCACGCCCGGTGAGCACGTGCGCGATCTCGTTCACCGTCTTCACGATGGCGTGGTTCGCATCCATCTCGCCCAGCATGCGGCCGTTGTTGGCCGCCGAGCCGAAAAATGCCGGATCGAAGGGAATGATCGCCATCGGCTCGATGCCGAGCGGATCGGCGAAGTCTTCCGGCGAGATTTCCGGCCGCTTGGGCACGCCCGCCTGGTTGATGATCAGCTTCGGCGGCATGTCGTTCGGCCGCATCTTCTTCAGCGTATCAACCAGGTTCTTGGCGTTGCGCAGGTTGGCGAGTTCGGGCGTTGCCGTGATGACGATCTCGTCAGCCTGAGCCAGCACCGTCTTCGACCAGTTGCTCCAGATGTGCGGCACGTCGAGAACCAGCAGCGGCGCCGAACGCTGCGCCACCTCGATGATCGGGGTGAAGGCGTCCGCGTCGAAGTCGTAGGTGCGGTCGAGCATCGAAGGTGCCGCCAGCAGCGACAGGTGCTCGGCGCACTGCGCGAGCAGGCGGTCGAGATACATCTCGTCGATCCGCTCCGGCGAGAACACCGCCTCCGCGATGCCCTGAGCCGGGTCCTGGTCGAAATTGATGTTGGCGGTGCCGAAGGCCAGGTCGAGGTCGGCGACGATCACCTCGGAGGTGAACAGCGACGACATTGCCCAGCCGACATTGTGGGCGATCGTCGAGGACCCGACGCCGCCCTTGGCGCCGACGAAGGCGATCGCCTTGCCGATGGGATCCGCGTCCGGGCCGACGAAGATGCCGGAAATGACCGAGAGGATGTCGACCAGCGTGATCGGCGCGACGACATATTCCGAGATGCCGAAGCGGATCAGTTCGCGGTAGAGCCACACGTCGTTGTAGTGGCCGATGACGATCACCCGGGTCGAGGCATCGCACACCTCGGCGAGCTGGCCGAGGGATGCCAGCAGCTGCCGCGGCTCCTCGCGAGACTCGATGATGATCAGGTTCGGCGTCTGCGCGTGCTGGTAGAACTCGATGGCGGTGGCGATGCCGCCCATGTGCACCTTGAGGTGCGCCTTTGCCATGCGCCGGTCGAGTGCGGCGCGCTCGATCGGTGCCGCCACGCCTTCCGTCTCGCAGAACGCCTGGATCGAAATGCGCGGAATTGGCCGCAGGTCGTTCAGAGCCGCCGAGTTTTCCTCGCGTGCGCCCTTCACGTCAAAGGCTAGACTGTTCATCGCTGCCCCCCACTACCGTCAGTATTCGACTTCGGAGTCCCAGCCCGACAGCCGGTCACGATAATCGTCGATCGTGACACCGCGGCGGGCCGCATCGATCTCGCCGGGCTGGCGCGGCCCGAGAAGGTCGGCCGGATTGGCGATCTGCGCTGCCAGGTTGTTCTGGTAGGAGCAGCCGAAATTCGCCCAGTGCTTGTTGTCGGAAGTGTCCATCAGGTCCTTTGGCCAGCGGCCGCACGGGCCGGTCGATGCCGCCATCTCGGAGTAAACGAGCCGGATCGGTGCCGATGCGCCGTATTGCGAAGCATCATAGGGCTGGTGGACGATGTGGCCCTCCGGCACGCCGCGCTTGCGCAGGCGCTTGACAATGCCCTCGGCGACGAGACGGGCTGCTGCCTGGTTGCCCGATCCGTGCGGCACCATCACCGACACTGCCGGTGCGGCCTTGCGGTCGTAGCCAGCGATGAAGCCGTCGACGATCGTGCTCTGCACGCGGGTGAGACCGCGATCCATGCTGCCCACCGGAATATCGACCTTCTTGTCGCGCTCACCGATCACGATCGGGTGGTTGGTGCGGTAGTCGTCCGGCACCGAGCCGACGGTGATGCTGTCGCGGTTGGCGCAGCCCACCACCAGAGCGGCGGCCGCGATAGCGGCAAGTGCCGACACGCGCTTGATGCGCAGTGCTGTCGTGAAAGCCCCTTCAGACATCTGTCCGTCCCCGATCACTTGTAAATGTAGCCAACCACGCCGTGGTAGCGCCCGGCAGGCTTGTCGGTTTTCATGCTTCCGTAGACGCGGTTGACGCGGTTCAGGAACATGCCGGCGCCATCGCTCGCCGGGTTGAAATTGTCGTCCGGCTTGGCGAGTGCGGTGCGCGCAACCGGCTTCGAGAGATAAGGCGTGACGATGATGACCAGCTCGGTCTCATTGCGTACGAAGTCGCGGCTGCGGAACAGCGTGCCGAGAACCGGCACCTTCGACAGGCCAGGCAGGCCGTTCGCCACCTGGCGCACGTCGTCGCGCACGAGGCCAGCGATCATCATGGAGCCACCCGAGGGAAGCTCGATCGTCGTATCGGCAAGGCGCTTGCGCAGCGAAATCGTGTTGTAGGCCTCGCCGCGTCTACCAGAGCCGAATCCGGTCGACTCGTTGGTCGGCTCGGAGACCTGCGTGCGAACCTTCAGGCTAATGCGGCCGGGCGACAGCACGACAGGCATGAACTCTAGGCCGATGCCATACTCGATCTTGTTGTAGCTCAGCTTGACGTCGCCATTCTGGTTTTCGTCGTTGCGCAGCGAGTCGACGCCATTGAGGATGTTGAACTCGCCACCGACGCGGAAGGTCGCCTTTTCGCCGGACACCGCCGTCAGGGTCGGCTCGGCGAGCGTCTTCATCACGCCGGCCTGTTCCATCGCCTTGATGTAGCCGTCGATGAGACCGTTGCTCCAGCTGCGCGACAGGCTGACGCTTGAACCCGCGACGTTACCGAGGCCCATCGCCTGCTCGCTGATTGCGCCCCAGGTGATTCCATTTGAGTTACCCTCGGCCAACAATCCCACGCCCAGCTGCTTCATCACGTTGCGGCTGACTTCAGCGACGGTGACCTTCAGCGTCACCTGATCCTCGCCGACGATCTTCAGCATGTTGACGATGCGGCTGGTACGACGCTCGCTGTCCGGGTTGTTGATGTCGACACCGCCGGCTGCGTTGCCGCCGGCCGCGGTCATCGCGTACTGGCCGGTCGTCGCTTCACCGCCGGAGACGAAGATCCGCGCCAGTTCTTCGGCGCGCTTGGCGTCGAGCGGCGTCTGGACGGTGCCCGTCAGCACAACGTTGTCGTTGATCAGTTCGACGCTGATCTCGGATTCGGGAAGGAACTTCTTGAGGTGGCCCTCGAGCCCCGCGACATCGCGCTCGACCTGGATCTCCAGGCTCGCCACCTGCTCGCCGTTCGGGCCGAACACGAAGATGTTCGTCTCGCCGACCGTCTTGCCGAACAGGTAGATGCGTCGCGCCGTCCGAGTCACCGCGTCGGCGACTGCCGGGTTGGCGACCAGAATGTCATAGGCGTCGCGCGGCAGCTCGATCACCCGCGACTTGTTGAGGCCGAGCTTGATCCGCTGGTGCGCCGACTGCGGCGAGACCGTCACCGTACCCTGGGCAAACGATGCGGTCGGAAATGCAGTCAAAGCACTGCCTACTGCTAGCCATGTTGCGACTGCTGCCCCACCCAGCCGCAGAAACGTCATCCTTGCGGTCATTTGCCCGCCCCCACTTCCGTTACCTCGCCCGAACGGATCAGGCGCACCGTTCCGCGCCGCCCGCTGCCGGACAGCAAGTGATCTGCTTCTTCGTCGACTTTCTCGGTCGCATCCGCCACCGAACGCAGCGCAAGCGTGAGGCGATCAGCCATCTGTTGCGCCACCGTAATGATTTCCGCTTGCTGCGGTGTGAGCTCGAGCGTCGCGGTGTCGCCGACCCGGACTAGTTTGCCCTCCTCGTCCTCCTGCATGTTCTGGTCGATCGCCAGGACGCGGATGTTCTTCAGGATTGTTTCGGTGACGTAACCGCTCGCGCTGCCGCTGCCCTCTGGCGCCCGGCGCGTCATGATCACATCGACATTGTCGTTCGGCAGGATAAAGCCGCCGGCCGAGGTATCGGCCGCGATCTGCGTCGCCACCGCCCGTTTGCCTGCAGGCAGCACCGCGGACATGAAGCTGTGGCCCTCGCCGATCAGCTTGGAGCGTCTCAGCGGCTCGCCCGAGTAAAGCGGAACGCGTGCCAGCGCCCCGGTCAGTTCCTCAAGGGCGTTGGGATCCTGTTCTTTGGTGATGAAGGCATCATTGATGCCGTCGGACGGCCATGCCTGCCAGGTGATGTTCCCGCCGAGCGGCGCGCCCATCGGCACATCCGCGCTCAGCACCAAGACTTCCGTCAGGCTGATCGCTGGTTCTTGCTGTACGGATTCGGGAGTCGCTTCAGCCGGAGCCGGCGTCGCCATGTTCTTTGCGACATAGCCAGCCCCCACAGCTGTCGCTACAGCGACTCCGAGTATAATCACACGGGATGGTGCCATTCGTCCGGACCTCGTACTCGGCGCTCCACTAAGCCGATCCGGACATTGACCTCGCAATCGTCAAATTATGGTTAATTGAAACCTTACGGGGATGCTTAATTTTGTTTTTATCGCATCCTAGCCAGTAACAAGGCGCGCGACTGCCCAGTGCATCAGTTGTGTTGACGGATAAACCATCAAGCCAGCAGCACCCAATGCAATACCATATGGTACTCCAACGTGCTTATTCGCCAGATTGCGTGTAAAAACGTTATCCCCTGTAAATACGTCAGCCACAGAACCCCGGTAAAGAAGTATTCCCAAGGTGAGAATACCACCCAGTATCGCCGCCTGGACAAGATACTGCAGCAGCTCGAGCGAAAAGCCCATCCAGAGGGAAGTAGCGGCCAGCAGCTTCGCGTCGCCGCCGCCCATCGCGCGCAGCGCGAACAGCACAAAGGTCACGCACAGAACCAGCGCCCCTGCCCCGAAGTGCATCGCATAGGCCGACATGTCCATGCCGGTCAGCGGCGCGACTATGGCGAAGGTTGCTGCCAGAATCACCGGCACACGGTTCGCAATCGTCATCGACAGGATGTCCGACACCATCGCGTAGACCATGCAGAATGGAAAGACGACGAATATCAGCGCTTCAAGCATGACGACTCCTGGAAATCTCCGCGACGCGGATCTTTCCGCAAACAGCTTAACCTTTGGTGAGGGCTGAAACAAAAAAGGCCACCGCTGGGTGGCCTCAGACTGCTGACAAACCCCTGGCTTCGGCCGGAGGTTTTTGATTCAGTGGGGCATGCTGAAGAAGCCTGCTCCCGAACAGACGGCGCTCGAGA